>Ga0307517_10005135_pt1 | contig 19882 bp, 13 predicted proteins | sample 23_EM_MG_FD_194515 | JGI IMG/M metagenome (GOLD analysis project Ga0307517, IMG submission 194515) | Populus trichocarpa ectomycorrhiza microbial communities from riparian zone in the Pacific Northwest, United States - 23_EM | ecosystem: Host-associated > Plants > Roots > Unclassified | place... | reverse complement strand
TTCCATCGGTAATATGCATATGATCACCGATGAAATTTTTAATAGTTTATTTTGTCAGTAATATGCCATAATTACTGATGAATTTACCGACATAATGAATGCTAGTAATTTTTTTGTTTGGTATATATTTTTCGTTTGTAAATTCATCGGTGATTATACTACTTAAAGAATAACCAACAACATATAAAACAACGGCAATATATTTTCTGACAAAAACTTTTTATTCATGATTTCATTAATATATTTTTTAATAAAATGAATATTTAAATACCGATGAAATATTTCATCAGTGTTGTGTAATATTCCAGTAGTGTAATATTTTCGTGCTTGATTTGTGATGCATGCATGCAGTAGCTTTTTTAACCATCCCTGGTAGAACAAGAAGAATGGGGCAAAAAGATTGACTTCGGCCAAGCTTATTTTGCTAACCATCTTTATTAAAAGCAAGCCTCTTTATTAATTATAGTGCTAATATCAGAATTTCTTGAAAGAAGATGCTAACTTCGTGTTTTTAGAGTCTAATGGTCCACGTAGTCACATTCTTCTTGTCTTTGATTAATGTAAAAGATGCCAGAGAGATAGATAAGGTTTGATTTTATTTCTTTTTAATTGGAGTTAATTAGCCATTATTTCAATGCATTATATACTTTGAATTCCGAAAGGAGAGTGAAGACTTCCCTAGAGCCAGAGTCAAATAATTGATGGTGTCAAATTTGTGAAAGGGCTTTTCAATGTCACCATCCCAGAATATATGCAAGTTGTTTGTTTGTTTGATTATATAAAGCGGTTGGAATTGGAAACATAATTATTATAGTATATGTGTAAATAATATATACTTTAGTCCATATAAATAATTAATAAAAAAAACAATGGGATCCTTTATTTATTTAGAATTGTAAGTGTTTTTCTGTGGATTACTATCATATAATAAGGTTTTGGGAGGAAAAGATAATAAAATAAAATTATAAAGAAACAGTTGGAAGGAAAAAAAAATGATCCTTTTGTGTCACTGGCTTTAACTGTATGTAAGATGCTACATTAAAATTTCTCAGAAATTGTAGGTTTAATATATAAAAAAATATAATATATAGGGATCAAAGTGGAACATTGTTGAATTTGCAAGTGCTAGAATATAGTTCAACCCAAATAATATGTTGACTTTGACCAATGTTGTATCGTATTTGTTTGATGGTTGTCGATCCCATTACTTTGCAGGTGATGTTCACAAGTTACCATCATATTATTATTTAAGGTGAAATGAAGTAAACGATATTTAATTATCGCATTCTTTTGACTTTCTTATTTCTACGGAAATATCATTACCGTAGAATTGAACCGTCATCTTTGACATTAATAGAAAGGCTCACACATGATCCTAGCCATGGTCTTAGCGAGAAAGCAAGCAATATAATAAGTAATGGCCTTGAGTTTATACTCACACATGAACTATATATGTACCAATGTTTGAAATTAAACCCACGAGAGGCATGAGCATAAAGTCATGATATGCTACGAAGTCCATCTCAAATAAAGTTTGCATTCATTCGGGTTCGGGCATATTATGTGGCCAAATGCTCTCCTAAAACAAGGGTTATCATTTTGGGAACTTTAATAGCCTAACCAGGATAAAATAAATTAGATCTATGGTATACACATAACTCAACAAGACAATACATCTGGATATGAGACTTACTGAGATTTTATGAAAAGCAAACCCATAATAAAGCTAATGCGCTTGAAGTTGATTGTCGCATCCAAATGCATTATCCTTAATCAAACTTAGTTTACTCACCACCAACTGACAAAACATATATGTAATAAATAAATATATGTCTCTTGACCACTTATCCCGTAAAGATTGGTCATATTATTATCATTAGTAGTACATAAACCACAAAATTTAAAATTAGAAAAAATTTTATAGTCATCTATTATCAATTTAGATCCTTGTCTTAAAGTAGTTCAAAACTATAGATAAAAAGCATATTAATTATCTTAACCTTGTATGAACACACTCATATGGATTTAAAGCTATATAAATCACCTTAAACTCCAAAACAAGTTATATTTCGAGAGAAGAAAAATATCATCTTCTTCTATTTGTTTGAACCTAAGTATCCTTTGTAATTAAACTCTTGCTTACATTATCTCACAAGACTCCAAACTCCTACCTAAACTGACTTAGACATAAAAGATCCTCATCCTTTCTAAAGAACTTGTTTTGTAAGTGTTTATTTATTCAATTTCAACCTCCTTATGCCTTTCAACCAATTACAATCTTAGAAAAATCATAATATTTGATAAGTTTTCAACAACCTCATCACCTATAATCATCAACAAGGATAATAATCATGTTGCAATGCAATCCACAAGGTAATTTTTTAGCTCTCTCAAGAAGTAAAAGTGTACATATTAGAGGAATAAAAAGTTTCTGTGTTAAAAAATGTAAGTATTAATTTGATTTGGTTATTTTGTAAGGAGATTCTATTACATTTACAAATGAAAATTATTTTTTATATATAAAAAAAAACCGAAACTAAATAGTTCATAAATTACTTCATATACATTTTTCCTTTTGTTTTAACTTTGTAAGAGGTCTAATGAGCTTTCAGCACCTTATAAACACTCAATTTTTGTTTTAATCTAAATTAACATCCAAAATAATTGTTTAAACTTAACAATTATAAATTGGTTAAACCATATATTTTTTAATGTAAATATTAATTTAATTTAGTTGATTCTTTTTATAATTCAAAAAATTCAACTCACTTAGTTGGTCTAAAAATTTCATAATATTCAGCCGAATAAATCAATTACATGCTTCTATCTAGATTTTAATACATATTCTTTCAGCTTAATTTTACATATCTAGTGTCTGCATAAATAATGTATCTATACTATAATGTTGGGTTTTGTCTTAAATTGTGGGTCCAAATGAGAATAAATACACATGCACTTAGCTCTATCATTTTTCCTTCCTTTTTAAAGGATATCTTCATTTTAGTAAATTCAAATAAAATTAGGAAATAAACTCTTAACCAATCTACCCCCAGTATAATATAACATATTTCTAGTTTTAGAACCCTCGGGTCTGTTACAATTTAAAACCAAGAGTATAAGAGTCACACAAGACACTACCATTTGCTATTGTCACTACTAATAAAAGACTTAATAATGGAAGCTTTTACCTTTTTAATAACCTGTTTATCAATAAAGTTATATGTGCTTTCACTGTCAATTACAATAATCAACTCTTTTATTTGCCAGCTTTCTCTAATCCTGATGGTGTTGTGAGCATAACTGTCAATAAATACATTCAGTGACAGATTAAACTCAATCTTATTATTCTTTGTTATACTTTCATTGTTATTTCCTATCTTAGCATCCCGAAATTCTTCATCTTCATCCTCGTTGCCTTCAATCATGTGCAATCCTTTAGCAGTATATTGATGTCCAGGTACACATTTATTTTTATATTTGAAACACTGCCCCAATCTGTTCATACAAGGTCTCATAAGCATTTTTCTATCTTTATTGACCTTCGTTCTTGTATTGATTTAGAGGTTTAACTGGAAGATTACATGTTAGCCTTCCCACGTGAATTTTAAAATTAATTATTGGCTCGAACTTGTTTTTCCTTGCAACAACATTATTTGATTATTACTGCCATTTGGCTTGCTCAAAGGCTATCATTAGTTCTATTAGTTTAAGTATCTTCAACATAGGTTTAATATCTTTCTTTAATCCACAAACAAAAATGAAAAATGTAGTAAGATTTAGGAAATGAAGAGCTCAAATCATGCATAAAAGAATTTAATTCCAATTTCTTTTCCCGCTGTTGGAGTGTTCAAAATTCCTTTAGAGTTGGCTCCAATTTCTCTTCACCATTGATTCTTGAAATTCTTGGTGAAGGCCTTGCAATCTTTCATTCAACCTTCTGCAATGTTTTTTCAACGGAGGCTTTTACCTTATAAGATAGGCTCTAATACCAATTGATAAGCTAATAGCTCATAGCTTAACAAGGAAAGAATTGAGATGAAGAACAAAAGAGGAGAGCTGAGAAGAAAGAAGAAATGATTGTATTCTTATTACTAGAGAACCATGAAATCCCTTTTACATCATTTATGCTCTTCAAGTTAACTCAACTAACTCTTCCGCCTTCTAACCAATTCTCAATTGACTACTAACAGTGTTTAACTATTTTTGCTCTTTAATCTGTCTAGCAGTTGCTGTTGCTACTGTCCTTCCTTCTTTACCATCACGTGTATTTAGGGGGGGCGGGGGCGGCAGCAACAACGCAAGATATACGGGTTTAGTCGTTTAATGATCCAACACCTTTTGCAACTTTTTAAAACATATCTATATCTGCTTAGAATACATTCTTAGGCAATCAATTTGCATTTGAAGCTCCAACGTATCTTCCTGAGATCAAATCACAAGTTCAGTTGGTAATTCTCATCTCCCTCAATGTGCATTCATGTGTAAAAATGAAACCATGGGTTTCAAAGGACACCCCAGCTGTTATGATTTCGAGTTCTCACTTGGAATCCTATACGCTTACAGACAGATAGGGTAGGGATTCAAGGATGGGGGGGCCCTATGCCCATTGCTTATCCTCCCCGAAACCCCCCCAAAAAAAAAGAAGGAAAAAGTACTTGAGAAAAACGCAACTTAAAGATCCTCGACAAATACTAATAGCAGCAATAATGATATTACTAAAAAACAATATAAAGAGTAACAGGGGTGCGTGTATCTGAGTGCATTGTCGTTCTCAGCCCCACTATCAAACAAAATCCAGATCATGAATACACTGCACTGGATGATGCAATACAATAACCCATCAAAAGCGCAATAACAAAGCTTAGAAGACGCGATAGCATGATGATTGAAGGCAGGAGCTGACCTATCACATATACCAGTTTTCAGGTGGAATAAAAGTTGAACCTGGTCTTTCAGCAGAAGTTCATGATCCTTTTTTAACCTCAGCAATACTAACCAGCAGCTTGCACGTATTAATGCTCCCAGTAAGTGCTACCTTCGGATCCGGATACCAGGGATGTCTTTCAAACCCATCTTTAAAGCTGTTTTTCTGCAGAGGGAAGGTGGTTTTTGTAAGCCTATTGACTCGGAAAATCGGTTGGCTAGATCAACAAGCGAGGTTTTATCCCTTCCAATTTCTCTGATGGAGTTATAATAGTCTAGCCAAGCATGATATGCTCCTTCTTTGACACTACTATCAATCTTTGACATGGACTCCTCCATCTGCAAAAAGTTACACATATAAAACCTGCGAAATTGCATGCCCTGATAACAAATAGATAAGAGGGACTAAAACTCTAGAATGCATGCATTTTGATGTTTCAGGGCGGAAAACATTATATTTGCACTTCAAATCGAGGCTGACTACATTTTAGTTACCGTCTATATCAGGACCACAACTTTCTGATATAATCAAGGATCATCAAACAATGCTAATTCCACAGTTCACATAAAGAATTCATCATTAAAAATCTTGTTTAACATAAAGAATCCCAGAGCTTCAGAATATTAATTGTGAATTCCACACATGCCCTTTGCATACTTATTCTCTAGGTTCAGTTTCATTTCTTTTAATATCAAACCATAACTACAATCTCTTAGAATGCTGAATAAAAACAAGAAGCACAAAAGAAGCAATTAGAGCAAGTAATAAGTTAGGGAAGTGCCTTAAGCTTAGTTTCTGAATCCATTTTTGGTAAAGGAAACTTATCAAGTGGCAGGTCTTTTAACTCATCGAGGAAATATTCTTCCCATGGTGCGAGCAATAAGATCCCTCCTCCATCTTTCCCTTCATGTCCTATTGTTCCAAGCCGATCTATATATTGTTCGCGATCACATGGAATCCCCACCTGATTATTGTTAAAATTGATGCATTATTTTACAGTACTGGGAAAACATATACATAATACTGGTCACTGGGTGTTGGAGAGATACTGTCTCTTGGGGCATAGATGATTTGATGATCAGCAATTTATACAAGCAGAATATGAATATATAACTTTCTCAAGAGTTGTTGGTACCTGAATGACCAAAGTAACATCAGGATAATTCATTCCACAAGCAGAAACATCAGATGTAACAAGAACCAAACGATTTGATTCCTGGAATTCATCAGAGACACGAGTTCGATAGAGTTGAGGCTTTCTAGAATGCATCTCCCTTACATTCATTTTCATTTCCCGGAGAAGTAGATACATGAGTGATGTTACCATCCCAGTTGTACAGAAAACAATAACCTGGAGCAAGTTAAATGTCCAGGACTCAACCACACACATTCCACTTTGCAAATAAACAAAATCCAAAAACTACAGAATCTTACCTTGTAATCAGGTGCCTTCTGGATATGCTCCTTCAGAAGATAATGCACTACCTGAAAATGCAATTCGTGTGGAGAGACAAGAAAAGACTGCTTGATCTGTAGGAGCAGAAACAAGGATTGATGCTTTTTGCTTCCCAATTTAGAAACAATCACGAAATCAAATGCCAAACAGTCAGCGTGATTTTACTTATAGTGATTAGACATCTAAAACATCCATAGTCGTTAAGCCAGTGATAGAATGTTCAGCCTAAGACAAACTGTGGGCATTGCTTTATAGGTAATATGATAATTTGTAACTGTGGGCATTGTTTTATAGGTAATATGATAATTTGTAATAACATCAGGTAATCATCATCTGTCATTCCCTGATTGGTAATTTACCATAACAGTTTCTTGATTTAAGGTATACCTTAGCAGGAGTTTCCATGCAACTCACACCCACAGTATTAACAAAATCATGTTCCCTTTTCAATACAAGCTGAGAAATTCGATGAACCTGCATAAGCATGATTAAAATCAGAATGAAGTCATGTGACACAATAGTGCTGCTTGTTTGACCCATCAACAAAGAGATGAGGAAAAATCTAACCTCTTTTGGAATTGTTGCAGAGAAAAGCAAGGACTGTCTCTGACGGGGCAAGCAGTCTACAATTTTCTCCACATCCTTCCGAAACCCAAGATCAAGAAGGTGATCAGCCTCATCAAGTATAAGCATCTTCAATCCCTTCAAATGCATGGATAAACCACTTTTATTCTCAATGTGATCCAGCAGCCGACCAGGAGTTGCAACAAGTATCTGGAAAAGGTTAGCACCAGAAAGTGATCTACATGTTTTAATCATGAAACACAGGAATAGCAACTACATATTTATTTCTTTGCCTTTCTCCTTCTCCATGCACATGCCATGAAATTAGTCGAAGTTAAACTCGCAAAAAACACAATAGCACACGATCAAACCTGACAAGGATCAGATTCAAGGCATCTCTGATCATCTTTGAAACGTGTTCCTCCAACTAGTGTTTGCATAACTATTCCATCATGGTACTTCAGTATAGCATTTGCTTCTGCTGCTATCTGACTTGCTAGCTCTCTTGTGGGGCAGAGAATAAGAACATATATCGGAGAAACTCGTAGCTTGGCATTGCTACTTCTTGCCTTCAAAACTGCTTCAATTGCAGGAAGCTGTTTGTGTTTTACAATGGCACTGAAGGAAAGAAGCTAAAATAGCATAAATTACTTTACAGGAATGACAAGAGACTTGTAGTTTACCAAAAAAGCTGCGCTTTTTCCTTTGCCAGTTTTGGCTTTGACCATAGCATCCTTACCTGCTCCAAATTGAAGTGAAAACCATTATTCAAACTTCACAATGTGTAAGTATGATCATTTTTCAACAGAAATTATTCTCAATATGTATATTAAAGGAATAGTAATAAATGAAGCATGGCTTGACTTGTTTGAGAAAAAATTATGGATAATCAAAATGGAGCAAAGAGAGCATTTCTTCAGGATAACAACATGAGATATGCTACAAGCAGCCAAACACACTCATGGCCTCGCACACGCCAAAAATGAAAAAGTTGACAAGCATGCGCACACTAACAGTATTGAACTATCCTGACTTTTGAGCTAGCAGACTGAATAGTTGCCAAAAGCACTCATAACTGAAGATGAAACATAAAACACAGTTGGTATACCCTCAAGGCAGACAGAAAGAGTAGCCTCCTGTACCCTGGTCATTTGAACATAACCAGCTGCTGTAAGTGCTTTGACAGTCAATGGAGACAGACCACATTCATCAAATCTGCAAAAATACATACAGCACAAAATCACCAATTAACAAATAAAACACAAGATCATTACATTACACATTACTCCAAAACCTCTGCCTTTACTCTACCCTAGACTCTCCAGAACATGCAAAGTTTTTCCCTTTACTTTTCCCATTCTTTTCAAACCAGACAAAAATTATGCACATTTGCCGATGAATGCCGAGATTACCTTGGTAGTTACTGCCAAATGACACCATTTAAAACCAAGAGAAACCTTACCGTTTATCGCTAAGAATTGAATCCTCGTCCTCGTTATCCCCGTCATTTCCGGCTAACTTCTTCTTCCTCCCCAGCTCATACCTAATCAACTCCACTTCATTCGCAAAATCATTCTTCTCAAGCTCCTTTGATGGAACCCTTCTTGTCTTCTTCACATCATACTTCCCCAAAGCATCTCTACTCCCAATCTCCTTCGCACTCCTCCCTCTCCTCTCTCCCCCACCCTCCAAATCAACACTCTCATTTCTCCCAAACCTCCTCTGTTTTTGTGTTTCAAAACCCTTATTCTTCATAAATTCACTCACATTCCTCGAATTACTCACGGCCCCTCGCTCATTCCCTGAATCTCTCCCAAAATTCATCACTTTGTCATTAACAAACCCATAATCTTCATCATCATCACTCGAAGAACTCTCATTTATCCTAAACTTCCTCTGTTTCCGCACTAAAGGCTTAACAGAAACACCACTGGACCCAAAATCTAAATCTCTACGCGTGGAATAATCTCTATTTTTCACATAATTAAACCCGTTTTCTTCGCGATGCCGCGATACATTGCGCCCTTCTGACATTAATTTTCTCAAATCTAATGGCGAATTAATCGATCCTGGCCGTTGATTAGTCCCAACAAATCCTGGCCGTTCATCTGATGGGGCTTTCAATGGCCCATCCATTTCGTTCCACAAATCTTCAGCTCCTTCTTTCATGAACCGATCAGCGAGGGCTTTGATGTGCTCTTTGGGGCTCATGGGATTGAACTTACTTGGGTCTGGGTTCAGGTTCGGGTCGGGTTGTCCGGCGAGTTTGGAGCGGATGTTGGAACGCATCCGGGCTTGGTAGAGTTGTTTTTCTTGGTCAAGGAGACGTTTCTCTTTTTCTTTGGCTTTTTTCTCGTGGAGGCGTTTCCATTGCCATTTGTTTAGACCTCCAGGGAAGGTTCGTGGTCCACCACCCATTAGTCGAATGAAGATTCGGGTCCGGAGCTGTTCCGATAAGGATTTGGAGCGGTGGATGAGTGATGGGTACATGATGGCGAAAGGGAAGTGGAAATGCCAAACTGAAAGGGTTTGGTGAACACTAATTTGTAGGGTTTAAGAGAAGATGGGTTTTGGCTTTTATAGTCATGATTTTTTCCCCCACAAAGACAAATGTAAATTATAAATTGGTCTCTATAGTTTCCAGAAATCAATTAATCAGTCCCCTTTTTTCAAAAACCTTTTTTTTTTTTCTATTGACCAACGTTGACCACTCGAAACAAAAATTTTTTTAATAAATTTAAAATTCATTGTGGATTCGATTGCTAATTTAGATTAACGAACCTTTTCTTTTGTAAAGATGAATGGAGTTTTTGTGTTAAAGAAATGATGAATCTTCTAATAAAAAGAAAAAGAAAAAAAGAGTTAATATTCATCAAATGTTTTGAAATAGGTGACCCCAAATACATATTTGATAGGCTTTAATCTATCAATAAATGTATATTATGTATTTATATTTGAAATAGGTGACCCCAAATGTTTTGAAAAAGGGTCAACTGGTCGAGTTAACCAGGTCATCCCGAGTCGTGACTTCCCCTATTTTTTCTTAAACTCGGTCCGGTTTCAACCCCAGGTCAGACAGGTCGTCAACCCGCCGGGCCAGGTTTCAAAACTATGGATTCATCTCTTTAAAAATTGTTTTTTCATCAAAGCCCATCGGCGGACTTTGTTTATTTGGAGGTCTATAGACATGTCTTCCCCAGTCAATGAAGTTAGCTAAGCCTAACAATCTAGTGAAAATTAATGCAGGTGTTATAGAGTTCTTGCTCAAGTTAGATTTAAGTTTACTGTAAAATAATTTTTTTAACTAGAAAAAATTATTTTTTATCAAATTATTTTGAACTTAGATTTAGATTTGTATTTTTTTTAACCCATAAAGAATTAGTAATTTAGTAGCTCACTATTTTGTCTAGTCCAACCTATTAATGATAAAATATGATTAGTTTTTTTTTTCAAGAAGAGTTTTATCTAAACCTAAGTAGTCTTTTTAGCTAAAAAAACATCAAAGTTGATAAATGGAGGGAATTTATTTTGGTAATAACCATAATTAATCCTATATTAGTTTTGATTCCAAAATCATTTGTAAAAGGGGTTGAAGAAGAGTGTTTTGGGATTGATTTTTTCATCACAAAATCTACAGAATTTGTGACACTCTTTTTCACCTGAATATCCAATTTTACTCCTCTATTTCAAGCTGTGGTTTTTCTATTTATTTTATATCTATTTTAAGCTTAGAATCGGTTCATGTAGAAAGATATTTGAGTCTATATTTATTTGTGTTAATTAGACCTTGTTTAGGAATGCACCTAAACAAAGTGATGTTGTTGAAATTTTATGAGGCTTATTGAAGTTAGTCCTTTTACATCAAATGAAAAATAATAAAGTCTTAAGTACAAGGAATTGATCCTTAACAATGACAACAAATTTCAAATTGGTTATATACTAAGTTCTTCAATAAATAAATATCTTTTATTGATTTTGTTTAAGTATACTTTCCATAAATGCTAAGAATTTATGATAGGAGTTAGTTTTATTCTCTTATGCATAATCCTATGTATGATTAGTCTGCATGTTTGGATTGTATCTCAATCTTTTATGCAATTTTATATATAATTACTTAATAAGCATGCTAGTCTTTTGTTATGATTGTAAATTTATTATGTTCTTAATATATTATAGAAAATATTGTTCTATTTGACCACCTTGAACTTCAAAAAGTTCTTGTTGGAAAAAATGCCAAAGTTTTCAAATAATAAATTCAATTCCATTATTATGGTGGCTTTGGACATGTAGAATCATAGTGATTTCATATGCAATACCTACATCTTGAATATATTTGACAATATATAATATGATGTGTATAGTTCAATCAAGAGTACAAAGACAATTTGAAAAGTTTTGGACAAAAAATTCAAGGTTGAAGCTGCTGGTATGAAAAAGTTCACAGTCAATAAGTTTGCTCAAAGATCATTATGAGTCAAGTTCAAGAGTTTCAATTAACCTTGCATGATGTTTATGCTAAATATATAATAATAAATGAACATTATCTAGTGGTTGCAATTATTGAAAAATTATCACGATCTTAGAAAGAATTCAAGAATTACATTAAGCATAAGAGAAAGGAAATAGGCTAAGGGTAGAATAGAATAATAAGTTATCTGAAAGAAGAGCTAACTTTTCTAGTAAACCACCTAAAACAAACTTTGGAGAACAAGTGGCGAAGTTCCACAATAAAGACCTAAAGATAAAGCTTGTTAAGAATAGGAAAATTGTTGCTAAAAAGTTTAATGATAAATATTTTATATGTAATAAGATAGTGTATCTAGTTAAAGATTGCAAAAATATGGCTCATCAAAGTAAACTTGATAAAAAATCTCAAACATCTATGAGTTGATTACATAACCGTCACGTGAACCTTTTTATAGATACAGATCCTCCACATGGAATTTTCATGCGAGTCAGTTCAGTATATATGTCTTATGACAAGCACCTACATATTAGTTTTAGGTATCTCTTATACCTTAACTTATGAGAACAACTGTTTTCTTTCATAAATGAAAGAAAATAATATGTATCAATCTCTATGGTTCTAATAAATATCCAATATTTAAGAGAGCATCGACTATGAACATTTTAGAAACAATGCTTTGATGGAATATGAATTTCATAATTATAACAAATTTATAATTTTCTTAGCAAATCATTTCTGTCTTGTGAACTTTATCTTTACTCTGGATTCATAAATTAAATATTAGATTTATTAATCTAATATTATATGAATATTAAAGATAAATTAAGTCTTTATTAATAATAAATATGTAGTTACGTGAATATAATAATGTTACGTGTAATCAACCGATTAGTTATAGGGCATATTAAACTAACACGCCATATACAGGCTACATTAAGATACACACTCTCTAAAACTTTAATTTATTTTTTCTTTCTATATATTATTTTCTCCTTTTATATATACTAACTTAAACATCAAAGAGTCGTTATTCCTCAAGGGACTTGCTATTTCAGGTGAATAACCTATTCCTTCAGTCAAGTCCATCCATAATAGGTCAGCCTAGTCACACCAATAACCCAGGACGCAGCCATGAAAAATCTAGTTTTTGTTTGAAGTTTTTCTAGGATTTCATCATTTACATATCAAGTTTAACAAAGATTAATGAAGTTTAAATACAATTAAAAAATAAATTTAATTTTTATGCTCATAATTATTTTATATATATCTTAAAAAATTAAGTTTACAGAAGGAGAGAGACAACTTAATTATGAAGTTGTGAAAGAATGCTTTCTTGAAAATGCAGCTGGTTGTTCTTTGGGAGTTCAGTTAAAAGTCAAGTGTTCGAAAAAGAAATGGAGATGTGGGTGTTCAAGTATTCAACAGAGAAAGCATGCTTGGAAATTTACATGGAAGAAATGTTTCAATCTAAGGGACCATTCAAATTACCAGACTTGATATCTCTCTCGTTTTTTTGTCTGCCTTTTTTTTTTTTTCTTGCAGAACTTGCTATCCAGTTTCCTGGATATGAAAATAGGCATGCAGAAGAGGAGATATTAACTCACGTTATGTGTAATCAATGATAGAAATCACAAATCTTTGATATCTGATCTTTTATGGAGGTCCCAGAATGACTCCTTTGTTAAGTAAAAAGATGATTTCGTATAAAATATTTTTATTTTATGAATTTTTATATGTTCATAAGAAATTAACTTACAAAAAAAATTATTTTATGAAAGCAAACGACTTGGAACCTTACAAAAAAGTCCTTGACATATTTGGCCCTCCACAGCAAATACCATGATTACATTACTTCAGTTGACGGAAATTGACAGAACGGGGTGATCAATCTTCCCGGAAACATTTGGAATTTGATCGAGTGAACAGTGTTTCTGAGGGATTCCTCGGGCAATGCTGGATTGAACATGACCATTCTTCTAATAGGATTTTGCCCTTCAGACATTCAGTTTCACCTATCGGGCTTCGATAGGCTTAAGGTTTTTGAATAATTGATCCATTAATTTACACTTTCATGGGATTGATTTGATTTCATATTTGGGACCAGTAGCTTTTTGGTCGTGGCCTAGGCTTGCTTTTTTCATTGAAAGAATCCATTCACTTGAAATAAAACCATCAGTCTCATTCAAACTGAGAAAAATGATCACTAATTTGACAAATGTTCAAAGAGCAACTGAAAAACGGAGATATACACATGCGGTCAACAAATGATAGAGAGAGATATATAATAGAAATTCCAAAGAAACCGGTTCTGTTTTTTTCTCATCTTTTTTTTTCAAGCTTTAGAGTGACTCCTGGCAGCACTTCGTCTGGCACAACACCCGACAAAATAGATCATTGACTGGCATTCACAACAGAAAAGAAGAGCAGTTAGAACATCCGGGAAAGACAAGATTCAAGTGAAACAGCAACCATCTTACCAGAACAACAAACAGAATGACATTAAAGATGGCAACCACTCTCCACTCAGTTTTCATATATTGTGCAACTCCTGCCCTGAAAAGTAAGAACCGATTGCACAAGAATAGTACACCAGAAGAAAAAGGAAAGTATTAACAGAACAGAAAAGGAGCGTTGAAAAAGTAATGATGCTTACTTGCAGGAATCACAATTGTAGCATTTGGTAGCCCGGGAATTTTTGTAAAGTTTGCAGTCCTTATTGGAGCTAATCGGATGAAAGCTCAAGTCGTAGTATGAAGCATTGACAGCAGGATAACCGCACCTACAGAGCACGTTAAAAAGGGTAACCTTGGTGACACTGTTCAAATATTATGCATAACTGTCATGTGTAGACTGAAAATGCATTACTCAAACATTTCACCGAGCCAGAATGTATATCTTTGTAGTAAGGTAAAAATAGACTTCACATTTCCATGTAGTGAATAAAAAACTTCACTTGAACGTTTGATCAGAGAGTGAGGTCAGAAAAAGACACCTACACGGATGGTGGTCGGCAGCAACCAGCTTCAATGGCTGTTAGTTTGGCTGACTTGTACTGCTTAATAGTCTAAAATCAACAGGTTTAAAAACAACAAAATCAATCTAGAAATCAATAAACATTCAGAGTTATGAAAAAAAATGGACGAGTAATACGATTTTGTGGCAAAAAACTGGACCTTATATTTTCTTGGTAGGTTATTGCAGTCATCAGTTTTCACAAGACAACTCTTCAATCGGTTCCAGTTCTTGGTGTTGTTCAACTGAAGCAAAGACCAAGATTAGGCATAATTGCATGAAATTTTCAGGTTAGTATAGAATCTGAATCTTAAAGTAGCATCTTTTTTTAACAAATAGCATAGAAGGCAAAGTCTTTACCTGTTTAAGAAACCATGAGCTGTAATCCTGAAGTTGATACTCCTTGTATCTAGCCAGACAAGAAAGTATTAGTAGCTGCACCATAACAACCCCAGCTAACAAAGTATATGAGAATCAATAAAGAAAGTGGCTATTATAGCTCAATTATCATCTAGAAATTGAGTAAAGCCTTTTTTTCACAAAAATAATCATCTGAAGCATTTTGTTGAAAGACTAACATCTGACCCAACTGCAAGAGAGAGAGAGTTTGAGGGTGCGGTAGGTCAAGATGAAGAACAACGGATTTGAAGAACAGATACCCAAAAGCAGAACAAAATATATAAGCATAGTTGCTTGATTCCTAGATTACAAGTTTCTTACCTCAAACCAGGGACACTATGACCAGATCCATTATTAGTTATAATAAACCTACAGGAAAAATCACAAAATCAAGGAGCATTATAAGTATGATTTCCAAACTCAAAAGACAAATGCTAAACACGTTGAGAGAAGAAGTTGAAGGTTTTGAAACATTATGGTAACATAAAAGTGGAAAAGATTGATGAAAACTCCTTTTTACTTAGTTGATAGAATTGGAAGCATCATTCTTGCTATGTTACAAGTTGACAATATGGCCACCGGTTACCCTCCACATCGCTTCTTCTTCTTCTTCTGTTTATTTTTATTTTTTTGTTGTTGAAGGTGTATCTATTAGCATTGTAGAGATCATGGTAATTAATTGAAACAACACAGAGGACAAGATGAGATGGATTAGACTTACTTTTAATGAGAGAGAAAATGCCAATTAAGAGAGAGATATTTTTCTTTTAAATTAACATAAAACAGCAGCCTGGTTGCACCAAAATCAGAGATTATTTGAAAAGGTTCAAATACAAGAGATTTCCTTTATCTCATTCTCTTTCAACCCATCCTTGTTTGCATCTTTAACTAGTATGGTTACCGCTTCTCTAGCTAAATATTCCAAGTTTTTCACTTTCCTTACTGATGCATTGTATGCTAGACTTAATCCCATGTGATAACTGCAAATTTAACTCCACCAAATACCAGCACATTTACCCTCAACATTATCTCCAAGCTCAACTCAAAATCCGGCCATTTCAATAAGTTAGACCATTGGAGCTGAGATGGCATGTAATTAAATCAAGGATCTTGGACCTCAACCTAAAAATTAAGTATCCACGAGAGCCAAAAAAAAAATCTCATTTTTCTAACAAATGTGGCTCACCACACTTAATATTGGTTCTTAGCAGAATACAAAAGCAGCTTAAACATGGTGGGAGCGCATAAGTTCTAGTCAATTTGGCCCAATCAATCAATCTATCTTATCTGTTTGAAATTGATGTATACCTAAACCTCATGGCATAATGCATAGAAAAAATGACCTTATTTCGAAGACAAAACTTTGAAGACAATAGCAACAGAAGTACTAGGATAAATGAGCAAGAGTCATGTTTAATAAGCAAATCAATGGGAAAACTAGAAAAGACAACAAACTATTGATAGACATTGTCATGTTCAAACCTGAAATGTTGCCGCATAGTTTGTTATCTACCTTAAAAAAGGGAAAATACTTGAGCTTGTGCGCTATAATCAAAATTAAGCCAGAAAAACAAAACACTTACGCTAATACTGTGAAAACCAGAATTGCCACCAAAATGATACACAACATAACCAGATACTGAAAGTGAATAGTAGTTAAGGGATGTCCAACAAATAAAAGAAAAAAATGAAGAACGCAGATCAATATTCAAGCAAATAAATATAAAAGATTGGTCATTTAGTAAGGATACAATCCACAACAGTATGGAGTTGCTCTTCAAGGCGCCCAAGAACCCAATTATTGATCTAAACATCAACAAAAGGTTGCATCAGTAGCTGTTAAAGGTAAATGCACAAGAGGTAAAAGAAGGCTGACAATAGAAAATTTGAACTTACATTACAAAGATGACAGCACCAAGGCCCAACACTGGGAGAGTAAGAGACCTTCGACAACTGTCATGATGTGTGCTCATCCATACCCCAAAAATTATGACAGCTATAGCTAAAAGCTACGCAATGAGAGGATGAAACACACATAAACTCACAGTATAAACAAAAAAAAAAAAAAATAGTATTCACTTCGATTGCAAGTAAATTAAGCCAAATAGAAAAAACTGAACAAGAGCAAACTCGTTATTCTGGAACAAACTTTAATACGATACCATGTACACTTGTTATAAACCAATTACCATGGACAACCAGTTACCAGCATAACCAAGAACAACAATAATCATCAGTGTAAGAAAGAAAGCAGATAGAAAAGCACCCTGATCTTAAACAAAAATAGCAGACATGACTGCAAAAATCAAACAATTACAAAGACCCCCCAAAAGAAGCAAACTTCAAATAATTATAACCCTCGTAAAAATGAACAACTTATTATATCCCAGAAACAAAACCACCCTTTGCAAAATAATCAGCAACGCCAGAAGAATAATAAGAAATAAAAAGCAGAAGGGCCAGTTAACAATGTAGCATCGAATCTGACTCGAAAGCTTAAATCAAAATAAAGATGAACAAAAAGGGAAAGGGGAAAAGAAACAAAGCTTACCATGGTGAGAAAGTTGATCCATCTAATCACAAAGTTGCTGGTGCCTACACCCATTTCTCCCTCCCTCCCTCTCTCTTTTAGTTTTCAGTATATAAGTAAGAAAGCAGCAGAAGAAAGAAAGGGAGGGGTTCGATTGAAAAAAAAGGAGTAGCAGTTATCTCGTGAGATAGTGGCACTTGAAGTAGAAGCAAGTGAAAAAGAGAGGGACAAGTTGAGGGTTGTCAGGGAATATCGTGAAGAGAGAGGGGGTATTTTGGTCCATGAAGGGAGGGATGGACATGATTCATCATTCAAATGGTCTGTGACCAGACACGACACGACACCCTTAAAACAGAAGGCATGACAATCTATCTATTTATCAACCTAGGATTACTGGTCAATGTACCACGTTGACCACTGTATCCTTTATATATATATAGTTTTAACTTTTAATGTGCTTCGTCTATTTTTAAGAATATGTAAGAATTCAAACGAAATTACTATTTTACTCTCAAAATATCTATATTTATGCATATTGATGTTTGATTTCTTTTTTACAGATAATTATATAGGTTATTTTAAAAAACATCATGTGAAAAATTATTAAATGAATTCAGCGTACCACTTAATTCATTAATTATATTAATAAGTACAAAAATTATTTGAAATTCATACATTATTTTGTCCATGAATCTTATATCTATTAACCCATTCTATAAATGAATTGAAAGGCATAGTCTATCTAAAAATTATGAGAAAAAAAACATTATTTATCTCACCTTTTTTCTTTATGAATTTCGCACCAGGTCAATTATACAATATCATTAGCAAGTAATTAATAAATAAGTATTTTTTTCATGAACATGACGATCCTTCTTTTCTTTTCTTTTCTTTTTTAAGAATATCCCAATCCTCTTTCAAGTGATCTAACTAAAGGTGGATTGTGTTAACATGTTCTTCTTAATACGTGAGAAACTTATTGAATCCTCATTCAACAAGTATATCATTTTTATAATAACTCGACAATTATTTGCTCCATTTATTTTAAATTTTCATTTAAATATTTACTATTAACTCATAGTTATTTTAATACATGAGACCTGATTATACTAATATTTTTTTGAGATTAAAATTATAAAACTTTACACAATATTTTTTATGGGTCAAAATCAAAATTTTCACAATCTTTTTCAAAGCTCAAGATCAAACATTTCACTTAATGACTCACATGACAAAAATAATTAATTGTCACTTATACTTTTATAATAATTATAAATATCACAAGAGTTATCGCACCTGATAAGTAAAGATTAGATTACAAAGAATTAAATTTTTTTTATAGAATTATAATCTAATTCGATAACATGAGAGATGGATTTGATGCAATTTTAATTAAGGTTTAAAGCTATGAGTGAACATTACAAAGGATTAAAAAATCTTAATAGAATTATAAGTCTTGTATATGATTCGCATGTTAAATGACATACAGGGGTGCATATTTCTTATAAGAGTCTCAGGGCTAAGTTTTAATATTGGCCTTATATGAAAGCCTTGGTGAGAAAATTCATGGAAGAATATGATGTGCGTTAGCAAGCCAAAAAAGAAAGGGTATTATATTCTAGATTGCTTCAACCGCTACCTATATATATCAGAAGGTATTTGAAAAAATATAATCGTGGATCTCGTTGAAGGCTTGCCAAAATTAAGGGGAAAGAATACAATATCGGTTATAGTGGATAGATTCACTAAATATAGATATTTCTTAGCTGTAGCTCATCCTTTTACAGCTTAGAAAATTGCTTAGTTGTTTTTAGATTACATCTATAAGTTCCATGAGTTCCATGGTTTATCTATGAGTATTGTGATAAATAGGGATAAAATCTTCATTAGTATATTTTGGAAAGAATTGTTTAAGTTATTAGGGGTTAACTCATCTTTCTATCCTTAAAATGACAGATAAACAGAAAGGGTTAATCAATGTCTTAAAACCTATTTAAGGTGTATGATCATGCATAATCCAAGCAGATGACATGAATGGTTGTCTTTAGTTTCAATGATGGTATAATTCTAGCTATCATTTATCCATTAAAATGAGCCATTTTCAATCATTGCATGGTTATCCTTCACCCAATGTAGAGGTTAATTCTCAAGCAACTACTCCAGTAGCAACATTAAGAAGGTGATTCAATAAAGGGCTAGATTGGATCAATGGTTGCAATTTTAACTGGAAAAGGCCAGGGACATGATGAAACAAGTGGCAGGATATATAGAAAGAGAGTTTTAGGTGGGAGATTTGGTGTGCTTGAAATCACATGCTTACAATCAATTGAGTGTAGCACTAAGGAAAAATATCAAGCTTAATCTGAGAATTTATGGCCCTTGCAAGATTATACAAAGAGTTGGAGCAATGACTTATGGACTGCGGTTTCCAGAGGGGGCTACAATTCATCCAATATTTCATGTATCATTACTTGAAAAAAAAGGTTGGCAATAATGCAGTTACAACTTTTGTAATTCCAATGACAAATG
>Ga0307517_10005134_pt1 | contig 19884 bp, 20 predicted proteins | sample 23_EM_MG_FD_194515 | JGI IMG/M metagenome (GOLD analysis project Ga0307517, IMG submission 194515) | Populus trichocarpa ectomycorrhiza microbial communities from riparian zone in the Pacific Northwest, United States - 23_EM | ecosystem: Host-associated > Plants > Roots > Unclassified | place... | reverse complement strand
TACACATACCCACAAATACACATACCCACAAATACACATACCCACAAATACACATACCCACAAATACACATACCCACAAATACACATACCCACAAATACACATACCCACAAATACACATACCCACAACTACACATACCCACAAATACACATACCCACAAATACACATACCCACAAATACACATACCCACAACTACACATACCCACAAATACACATACCCACAAATACACATACGCCCAAGGAAGCAGACTCCAGTCACCTACACACCAAAGATCATTTTGTGTCTAACTTGCTCTGAGCAAAAACTCTTCTATCTTTTCCTGTGAACCTCCTTCCTCACGCACCTGTCCGTCAATACAACAAACAAGCAAACACCAAAAAAGTAACTTTTGCTCAATGCTTCCCAAAGGTCGCACAAATGATGGTATCTTGGGCGGCAAGGGTGGTGGAAATTGGAGGCCCCCAACTGGGCATCTTGGTTGGAAAAGAGCTGGGAGTCCAGCAGCTGGCTCGGTATCCAACTGGGAGGGTGGCAATGGCAGAGATTATTAAGTATGGCTGTGAGAGCGGGTACCTAATTCCCAAAGCCTCATTCTATTGCCTTTGCCAGGAGATCGTGTCAGATTTGGCACTCGAGCATCAATTCCGTTGGCAGAGATCCGCTTTTAAATGCGTACAGATAGTAGCGGAGGAGTTCCTGGTGATGACAATGACCGGTAAGTTGAGTTCCTCTTCGAGTATAATTATCTGATTTACTAATTCTTTGTTCATAGCTGGAGCCCTGGGTGCAGCACATACTAGTCGCGTTACCCTCATGGTCCAGGTCCTGAGATTATATGAGGATGTCATGAACGTTATGGCTGGCGAGCCAGATGGTACCATTCGGGAAGAGATGAGATGACATCTAAATAAGGACGGCAGTGCTTACGGGGGTGCACCTACTCCTCCTCCTCCTCCTCCTCCTCCTCCTCCTCCTCCTCCTCCTCCTAGGGGTGCACCTTCTCCTCTTCCCCCTCCTCCCTGGGGTGCACCTTGTCCCGGTGGTGCTTCTCATCCAGCGGGTGTTCCTCCTCCGGGGTGCGCTCCCCCTCCTCCTCCTCCTGGAGGTGCCACACCTCGGCGTGGTGCCCCTCCCCGTCGCCAGGGAGCTTCTTCCCACCACTCACCCCCTGCCAATGACGGTAGTGACACCCACAGTGAGGATAGCGATAATCCTCGTCCACCTGTACACCGTCGCTTGTATTATGGCCCTCGGAGAACTAGCCCGACTGGTGGTAGTAGTACTACAGGGGGTGCTCGGTGTTAGGTGGTAGCTTCGGCGTGAGGTATTGTGACAGCTAGGACCTAAGTCGTTATTATATCGGAAAACTCGTTAAGAAGACACGAGCAATGTAGGCTAGATATAATGTTTAACTTCGATGTAGATGGTGGAAGCATTGGTAATGATACAATGTAGAAAACTTATTATATTGATAAGATCTCTTCTCCATGCTTGTTGACCTCTATCTACTTCGGGCTCTTGCCCGGCTCTTATACCCTCCCCTGGAGTACATCAGACCATCATACTAGTGAAGTACCTTTCTGCCTTCTCCTAGTTTTTGTGAATGTGCGAACACCGTTTGACCCTGAGTTTCCGCACACCACTTCGGCTTTAATCAGTTCTCTAGATAATTCCTCCGATTACGGGTTCACAATTCTTATGCCATATAAACTTGGTCTGTATATGTAGCCTGGCTAGCTATCATACCAGTCGTTCCTTCCGGTCATGTTGTGATCAACATTTCTCATGCCGGGTAATGATATGCTTAGTCTTACAAACCACACTACATATGTTGGTCGGCTTAACTTTGAAGCGCCATAACTTCTTATCCAACCGTTCAAACTTCGCCGTTTGACTTCTTTCTGATAGAGAAGTATTTCTTCCATCGTAAGCGGCGAAAACCCCTCGCTGGCATTGCTTGTGGCAATGCCTGAAGCCTATTTGCGACCCGTAGTGTAGTTATAATAACTGCGGCGGGGGTGTCGGTCGAACACGTGACCTTCTGTAAGAAGTCATGTGTTATTCTGACGACCCTAGTTCGTGCACCTAACTCTGGGGGAGTTGTTAGACAAGGAACTTTGATTGGGGGTGTGGGTTCTGGTATGGGAGATGGAAGTGGTAGTGAGGAAGGTGGTGCTAGCGGTGCCCAGGGAGACCATGATACTGGGCATGTGGGTACTGGGGGGATGGTGGCAGTAGTAGTAGAGTAGTGATCGGGACCGTTGGAGGCAACCCTGCACACCCAGCCAGAACCGGGTCTTCTGCAGCTGGAGTTAGTGGTCGTACCCCAGTGACGCCAGTTCAGCCGACTCGTGGTAGGGGTTGGAGTGGCCAGAGTGGGGCTCTTAAGCGCTCTGCGGGCCCTGGTGGGACTGGTTGGAGCGGTAGTGGCCGTAGGATGCTGAGGCGATTTGGAAGGGGTGTTGGGAGGGCAGGAGCTGGGGCTGGTGGGAGCGCTACTATCTCAGCATATCCGGGGATTGTTTTTTTCTTTCTCTTAATTCACCTCTTTTTTCAACTATTATGACTTTCATTCTTCTCGTCTAATATGTACTGTACGGCGCTTATCAATGTTCGAAAATCCGCGTACGATCAGATAAGAAATATTTTTAACCCAAACCACGATGATCCTTCCTTGCTTGCTGTGAGCGGACCCCCCCGCCCGGCCATAATAATGCATCCCTAGAAAGCCGGGCGGTGTGCTAGCAAGAAAGATAAAAAGAAAACAAAAACAAAAACAAAAAGAACATAAGAGAAAAAAACTTTCACAAAAGGCTATAACGAGCAGAAGACTATAGTGAGATAACACACAAGGGAGCAAGTAGGGAGACTCGAGATCTCGAGTCGGGTTTTGCTAATTTTCTATTACTCCATGGTGTTGCCCCAATGTGGTGGGGGGGACAGGGCAGTCTTTTCTCACTTTTAGACAAATCATACGACTAACTCGAACCTCCGAGTCACATCTAACTTAGCATAATTGCCTTTTATAAAACTCTTATTGTTATAAATACGCTCCTTCTTTAATATTACCATTTCGCTATGTGAACTCTGAACACAGTAACTCCATAGCACAACTCTCGTTATGATTTAGTCGTATGGCTTGAGTGTATGGCTTGGGCATATGGCTTGGGCATATGGTTTGGGCATATGTGATGGGGGTATGGTTTGGGTGTATGGCTTGGGGGTATGGTTTGGGCGTATGGCTTGGGGGTATGGTTTGAGCGTATGGCTTGGGGGTATGGTTTGAGTGTATGGCTTGGGCGTATGATTTGAGCATATTGTACCAGTGGATGAACAAGGCTTATGAATAGGGCATATGACTTGAACCTGTGAATAGAGTATATGAATTGGGTGTATGAATTTGGCATAGGCCTGCTGAGACAATGTTAGGCGCACGGACTCACCGTAAGGATTTACAGGGTAAAGTTACCCTACCTTGACGCACACAAACTTCAAAGGAAAAAAGATATCACCCCCCTCCAGCCCTGGTGTTGGGACGGCGCATCATCACTGGCCGCCTGCATAGTTGCGTCCCAACACCAAAGACCACAATCAATGGAACACATCTCATAACACCGTATACGTCGCGGCCGTCCATCCAACCGGGTCCTGTTCGCAGGATATATGAGGGGAGACCTTCGGACACCTTATGCAAGTAGAGGCAGGTGAATCGGATGATGGCGCATAAGGTTACAGACACTTGAAGACAGACTGTCGGAAGAGTGGGTCGGAGGTAACGGGACGCTTCGCACGAAAGTTAGTCTCCTCGTACCTACAAAGTCTTGTAGAGTATGAAGGATGTAACTATGCCCAGTACGTGGATCGGGTGCATCCACAGAGGACAAGTTGGTAAAAGATGGAGTCCGAGGGAAGAAGACCATAGGTACGATCCCGAGGACAAGTCGTGTAATGCCGGAAGACCAGAATATGACATGCAGGGGCATGTCGAATTCTCGACGGAACCAACCAACGAAGAATGGCCATCTTCGGTCCAGCGAGTTAGACTACCCTCAATGAGCACGGGGGCAAGATAACTCGTAACCATTGTTGTCAACGGATCAAACGGATGAGCTGACACCTGACGTGGTCTCCACACCCTCAGACATAACAGAAGCGCAGACCGATAAGTTGGCCATGGGAGCAAAAGGTGTGGTAGAGAGTTTTTAGGGTCTACGAGTGTTCGCACTCAGATGAAGTTCGCAGAGTTGCGGGCAAGGTACTTAGTTAGTATAGAGTTAGCATGTATACCGTGATTGCTCAGAAGCGGAATATGAATATCGAAGCATCTTCGCTGCTATTAGACACAACAAGCACGGAGAAGAGATCTTATCAATATAATAAGTTTTTATCTTATCGTTACAAATCCTTCGACGATCTATCCCGAAGTATACCATTATATCTAGCCTATATTGCTCGCGTCTTCTTAGCGAGTTCTCAGATATAAATCGATTCAGGTCCTAGCTATCTGAATACCTCACGCCGAAGCTACCACCTAACAGACAATAAACATTACTTGTCTAGGGAACTCAGATGTCCAATCGGTGTTGTGAATTATTCTTGTTCATATCGTATGAATCATTCCATGCAAATAAATCCCTGTTTATAATTTGAGGTATCTGGTTTTTGATATATGCTCTCACAATTACTCATTCATGTATCAAAAGATGAGGGTTTGAAAGGGGAATATTCGAAAAAGTGAGGCCCCGGGCAGGGAAAATTCATTGACCGGGGGCTGTCCGGAGTATTGAACGGGGTGGAGGCCTGGATGGGGCACCGGCAAGGGGTGCAAAAATAAACACCCCGCCCGTGGCCATTGACCAGGGCGGGGTAGGGGATTGGGGTGGGGGGCCACCGGTTTCGGAGCCCCGGAGGCCCGTAAAGAACACTAGATACAGCTCAAACTTTGCAAGGTTAGTAAGGCTGGTATGCTTTGTTTGTGCTCACTTTTTGTACCTAAGTAGGTGTTGCGTGTACCTGGTAGACATAATTGGACCGTTTGGGAACACTTTGGTTGAAGAGAGGCCCTTTTTTATTGTACTTTTCTTGTGGAGACAGAAAGGTTAGAATGTCCTTTATTTTCTTCCTATATTTTCCTCTACTATTTATCTGCTACAAACTGCAACAGCAAAAATATTGCCCTGCATTCTTTGCGTTCTGTGCGTCTGACGCACCTGACGGTGGAATGCCAATCGCGAATTAGGACGCAACCACCCTACCACACAATGCACCTGACGCAACCTGACCCAGCACCTCATACTCAGAACACCATCTAACGACAGACCACATCTTCCTGAGCTTAGCGAATGGTCCCCCCTTTACGTTTTCCAGACCTGTGTCACAATAGATTTCATGCTCTTAGTGTATTAAATTTATGACAACTAGTGTTCTATTGTTCTACTATACAGGGCCGGTCATGATACTCATAAGCAACCCCTCACGTACCAGGAACCCCTTTCCACAGGACTCAACCCCTACCCGGGACCCTATAACTTCATGAATAAAGGTCGCGGGAAGCAGGACCTTATACCATTGTGAAGCTGGCATCGAGGCCAACAATCTCCTGCAATCAGATCCAGAATCGGACAACTGGCCCTGGAGGAATCAGCCATCGAGTTCTGGAATTACCAGTACACCATTCAGTACTGTAACATCATGAATAAAGGTTGCGGGAGGAAGGATCCTATATCATTGTGAAGCTGGCATTGAGGCCAACAACCTCCTGCAATCAGATCCAGAATCGGTCCCGCGGTTGTGGAGTAATCTGCTATTGAGTTTATGGACCTTTAGAAAGACCAGTCTCAGAAGGGTTGGCGGATTCATGGGTTTGGATGCAACAGAGACGTACCTTATACCGCCGCATAGCTGGCGTCAAGCCCAACAACCTCCCGCAATCAGATCCAGAATCGGACAACTGGTAGTGGAGGAATCAGCCATCGAGTTCTGGGATCGCCAGTACATCATTCAGTACAGTAACATCATGAATAATGGTCGCAGGGGGAAGGGTCTTATATCACTGTGAGGCTGGCGTCGAGGCCAACAGTCTCCCGCAATCAGATCCAGATTCGGTCCCGCGGTTGTAGAGTTATCTGCTATCGAGCTTTCCATTACTTTAGTTCAAAGAGCAATCTCAGATTGGCAGGCAGATCCATGGGCTTTGATGCGACAGAGACGTACCCTATACCATTAGAAAGCTGACATCGAGCCCAACAACCTCCCGCAAACAGGATCAGAGTCGGTCAGGCGGTTGTGGAGTAATCTGCTGTCGAGTAAAGGATAGCCAGGGCTACTAGTACTATAATAATCCTCTCTACAGAAGACCCCGAATTCCTGGGTTTTGATGCGACAGAGATGTACCTTATACCGTTGGATAGCTGGCGTCAAGCCCAACAATCTCCCGCAAACGGAGTCAATATCCGTCCCGCGGCGGTAGAGTAATCTGCCATCGAGTAAAGAATCGCCAGGGCTACTATGATATTGGAATAGAGATTCCCTCCACAAAGGACAGCGATTTCCTGAGCTTTGATATCAGAGAGACGTCCTCTATACCGTTGCGTAGCCAGCGTCGAGCCCAACATTCTCACGCAATCAGATTCAGGATCCGAGCTGCGGTCGTGGAGGAATCTGCCATCGAGTTCTCGGATCGCCAGGGTACTTATAAAGACAACTCTTACAAGGGTCAGCGATATCCTGAGTCTTGATGCCATAGAGACGTCCTTTATACCGTTGGGTAGCCAGCGTCGAGCCCAACAACCTCCCGCAATCGGATCCCGGATCAGAGCAGTGGTTGTCGAGGAATCCGCCAGTGAGTTCTGGGATTGCCAGCACCCCACCCCATTCAGCCCTGTAACTTCATGAATAATATCCCTCTGGGGATGAATCTTATACCACTGAATAGCTGGCATCGAGCCCAGGAACCTCCAAGTATCGGATTCAGGATTGATTGTCTGGCTATAGTGGAGGAGTGTTCCAGCTGTGGCCCCTGAGTGTGGAAGTTGTGTGTTGTGATGAAAAGAGTGTGTCGCGTCGTGTCCAGTTTGAGGCTAAGTGCTGAGAAACCACCAGGAACTATGCTAGACTTGAGAGTGTTATGGCTATCACTCGCTTTCAGAGTGGAGTGAGCTGGCATTTTTGCTCATTCCAAGATAATGTTCTGAAAATAGAACTCTGAGTGCCAGGGCTGTGTGATTAGAGGTCTTTAGTGCAATTTTAAGATTAAGGGTATGATGGCTTTCTCACCAGGCGCCAGCACTAACTATATTTTCTTTGGCAAGAAATACTCCTTGCTCACATCTGGGCTAGAAGACAAAGAAGGCTGCAAGGAGAATCAGGGGTAGTGGTGAATCCTGATGTGCGATGGTGTTGAGGTTTAAGTTAGGATGCATGGGAGGCAGGGTTGCTTAGTTGAATGTGTCCAGATGGAACCCAGTGTAGGCAAGGGTCTCTGGATGCACCAGACGCAACCAGATGTTGCGCACAGGTACAGGGCGCACAGGACGCACAGGAGGCAGAGTCCGAGTCAGGACGCTACACTACGGTATGGTGCGAATCGTCTAAAGCGTGTACCAGTGGTGTTGCAAAATGTAATGCTTTATGTAATTAGGGCTAGATTATTTAATAAGGCAAAAATCATTTCTGGAGGTCAGTTGTTCAAGTCTTGAACAAAGTTTACTTATTATGGTATTGTTTTTACATTGAATATTTCCCTGAAAGTAATTCTCCAGGATTTAATAACAGTTCAATTTTAATTGCAAGAAGAGTCTATTATACCTTTAATATTATTTGATTAAAGTACATCGTAGTCTAACCAGTTACATGACAATATGACTGCCAGTTGTAGTTTCTACTCGGAAGATTTACATACACCTTGACCTCATATATCTATATTCAGTCTATCACTCAGGAGAGGATTGAGGTTATAATAATAGTTAAAGCTACCTATGGGTGCTCAATTGTTTAATTATTATTGTAATATTGCTTGAAGAAATTTTACAAAATATGCAAAAATAATAAACTGATCTTGAGACTTGAACAGCAGGCCTTGAGAAATCATTTTTATACTATTAGGGATCCTAACCCTGATTACATAAAGCATTACATTTTGCAACACCAGTGGTACACGCTTTAGACGATTGGCACCATATCTGACACAGACCACCTTTTTGCTGATGTGGCTAGAGTTATTCTCTCCTGCAAGGAGTGATATTAGATTTTTTTCCACACTAACAAATCCTGGAATTTAAATATGCTTCCAGTCTAGAAACAGGAACTAATAGAGTCCTAGAACTTAGAAGGGTAAAGCCCATAGAATAACACCTGTCCCCATCCTAGAGATAGAATTACTGGAGCTCTGAAAATATCGCAGGGTGGAGCTCACTGAGGTTTCACTGTATATCAAATCTCTCTGCAGTCCCGATCTCGTATCAAGTGAGTACCTTATTGTGACTTGCATCTGCCAAACAAGGGCTACCCTTAATAAGCAGGAACTCTGACATTGGTATGAGAACTGGAATAATGGCCTGTGGCATTACAAGTGGGCGACAAAACGTGGGTGGGCAAGAGCAATTTTACCGCAAAAATAGCAGATTTCACACAAAGATATCCCACCAGGGAAAATTCACAAAAATATAGACTCTCCACAGAACCACTGAAAATGGCAAGGGCATCATTTCCTACTAGTATATACAAGTTTCTATTTAATTCCCAACTTCTCAAGAGTCGTATGCAGTTGAACTTTGAAATCCCACCAAGGTACAATTTTCCCACCAAAAACTATGGTCTTGTCATGATTTTGAAGAAAGTTTTGTTTTTTATTGTTATGTACCACTCTTCAGATAATTTAAATTCACTCAAAGTTACAACAGAAGTCGAGTAGCTTACATATTTTCTGAGGATTTCCCCTATTTTTAATTTAAGTATTGGTGGAATATCTTAGTGTGAAATCTGCTATTTTTGGTGTAAAATCGCTCTTGCCCTCACTTTTTGTTGCTAAATTTTTAGGTTCCGTGAAACCCATGTCACACGCGTCTCCCCCGCAAATGTGAACAAACAAGCGCGTCTTCACGCTTTTTCTTAATTCCCCACTCCCACTCATTATACTTCACGATACTCTTGAATTACGGATTCACTTCTAACCCTCTCTATTTTCGGGACACAAGCTATTTACAATATGGAATCTAGGGATAATGAACCACCACCAGGAGCCGAAGGGGCGGGTCATATTTCTCTACGCCATTCTCTGCTCGGGCCGTCACTGCTCAAGGCTGGACAGGACAAGGTCGATCAAAAGAAGGTTGGCGAAATCATATATAACGCCTCGAAGGGGTCGAAATTTTTCAAGCATGAGGAGAAGAGGGATGAGCAGGTATGCCTCTACTACGCAGCCTTCTCCAGCTTCTCTTAATTAATCAGGTCCTGCCACCACAGCTCACAAAACGCATAGAGATCATCCTGCGGCGGAAAAAGCATCTAGAGTCTTTGGACTTGTCCTCACAAATAAGGAGGGTAGACGAAGAGGTGTAGTAAATTTAATGGGAACACAACAAGCGGTTCCAAGTACTGTGCTTTATAAATTCGGTCTCTGACTTGTGCAGATCGCTGCTTTGGAGGCCTCGCGAGACCTCTCTCAGATTATTGTACATGTCGACTGCGATGCTTTCTATGCATCAGTTGAAGAACTTGATCGGCCAGAGCTTAAGGAAGGTAGGTAGCCTCTTACTGTACGATACCTCTCCGTGAGGCCTTAGGCTGACAGCCTAGTTCCGATGGCGGTGGGCGGTGGAGTCCTAACCACATGTAACTACAAAGCTCGTGGATTTGGCGTACGGAGCGGAATGGCGGGGTATATTGCGAAACGTAGGCACTACCGGTACTCTCCCAAATCCTATCATGCCTGGCATCCTGACCTATTTAAGAGCTTTGCCCGCAGCTGGTTTTCTTACCCCTGAGTTTTCAAAAGTATACTGCGAAGGCCGAAGAGGTCCGCGAGGTTCTGGTCAAATATGACGACAGGTATGAAGCGGCGAGTGCAGATGAGGCCTTTTTGAACATCACCGGAGTACGTCTTGCCCCCCTTTTCATTCCACCTTTATAATACAATCAGTTCTCAACTATTGGTGTAGTATTTGGAGGACCGTAAGGACATGACCCCCGACCAAGTTGTCGAGCAAATCCGCTGCGAAGTACTCGAGCACACCAAAATCAGTGTTTCTGCCGGAATTGCATCAAATGCAAGGGTATTCTCCACTACTCTCCCACTCCGCTTACTAAGAGAAACAAAAAAACGGCAAACTCTAAACCAGAAAATGTTAATAGCTAGCAAAAGTCGCCTCGAACCAAAACAAGCCAAACGGCCAATTTGTAACTATCGCTACCCAACCCTTTCTTCACTACCTAACTTACCAAACCAGCGCATTCCCAATGACCGTGAAGCAATAATGTACTTCATGCGCACCCTCCCCGTGCGCAAAATCAACGGGGTCGGCCGCGTATTTGAGCGCGAGCTCGACGCCGTTGGGGTGAAGACTTGGGGTGATGTCTTCGCCCTGCGCGGCATCCTCAGCAAGCTCTTCAGTGAGAAGGCGTGGTCATTCCTACTAAATTGCTATCTAGGCCTCGGCAGGACCTACATCCACCCGGTCGCCGAATACGAGCGCAAGAGTCTGGGCACCGAGAGTACCTTCAAGGACCTCTCCGGCCCCGGGCCACTGCGCGAGAAACTCCGCTCGACGGCACAAGAGCTGGAGAAGGACCTGGTCGCAGCGAACCTTGCCGGGCGGACCGTCACTGTCAAAGTCAAGCTACACACTTATCAGGTGCACACCCGCCAAAGGGCGCTACATCGCTCGATATTTTCCGCCGAGGATTTGTATAATCATGCGCTGCCGCTGCTGCAGGAGCTTGAGGGTGAATTCCAGCCGTTGAAGATCCGATTAATGGGTCTGCGCGTGACGCAGTTGTTCAGTACTAAGAAGGAAACTGGGAAGATTAATAGCTTTTTCAAGCAAAACCGTCTCCAGTCGATGAAGCGGAGACGCCCTGAGCAAGAACGTGAGCATGGGCAAGGAGAAGCAGAAGAAGGCCCACCGGCAAAGCTGCAACGCTCCAACGCGCAAGTGGATGAAGGGGAAGCCGAATGGGAAGTCTGGCCCGAAGAATCCCTCCATGGGCTATTCCCAAGCGGGCACTTATCCCAAGAAGTCCAGGATGAGGAACAACTTGCTATAGAAGAAGCTATTAAAGCTTCTCTAAGCATGCCTACCGGCGATACTCCGCAGGACCCATCACCACTACCGAAGATGGCAGTTAAAGAGGGGTGGTGGGAGTGTCCGATCTGCGCGAGGTTGCTACCGGCCGAGGATGCGGTGTTCAATAAACATGTGGACTTTTGCCTTTCGCGAGAGACCATTCGCGAGGTTGTTCAGGAATCCACAGGAGCGAGGGTGGCGAAAGAGCCCGAGAGGAAGAAGAAGGATGCGAAAGCGCGGATGGGAAGGCAAGGGCCTAAATGTGGGGGGATGGATAGATATTTTCTCAAGTTACAATGAGTGTAGTGTATTATTGTTTGTGGATTTGCGGAGTTTGGCATAGAAGGGAGGCTACGGTGGTATTTTAATTTTTAATTCCTTAAATGAAGTATGTCTCGTAATGAGATGATACGTTGAGAAATCACGATGGAAAAGGCGGGGCAGATTCAACAATATAACTCGATAAAATCCATTACATATAATCTGTCGGGCCCTTAGCTAGGTAAGGGGGGTAGAAATCAGAATGCCATTCCTGCGCTAGTGGTTAAAGAGCAGGGAAATAATTTAACAGCCAAAACACGAGAGAATAATTTATGCAGAGTCGGGATATGGATATGGAAGTAGTGGTCTAACAAAACCAGAAGCCCTCGGTAACGACTGTGTTCGATACAAAGCATATGATACCTTGAGTTAGAATACCGTTAGCGAAGATATCGCCTTATTCCTCAGGACCTCAAATATGAACCCAGGGAATCCGTATAGTTCTATTTTTTAGGGTTATTAGTTTCTTTGGCTTGATTGGTGGAATGAAAAGCAAACTGTACCTGTGTTGCCAAACGTACTTTCACTTCCACCAGGAACACCCTTGACATCAACCTTATCCACTGCACTCTCGTTATCTTCCCATCCGCCTAACAGTTCACAACTACTGCTCGGCGAATCACTTCCCCGGTTCAGGGGCATAGGTCTCTGCCCTTCCCCGAATCTTTCGCGCAACAGGGGCAAGGCCTCATGAAATCCCATCTCACTATGTATTCGTAGCTCTTTTGCCTTCTTGAGGTTTGCTGAGAGCTCTATGCTCCAACGGGCTCGTCTGTATCTTTGAAATTCGAAACTGCCGGGTACGTTTCCGTGAAGGATGACTTTAGTAGCTACTGGGTGTGAAGATGAGCGGGTTGCAGATATGAATATATCCATCCCGTGGTGGAAGTAGTTGTAGAAGTAATCGCTGTTTGATGTCGTGGAGACATCGGATACATCTTCCTCGTCGTCAGATTGAGCATCTTCTGGCTCTGTATCATCCGTATCATCCTGGTGACCTCTTCCGTTTACCCCTCCGGATAGGGATCTAGTTCTGTGAATGGATAGCCTGTGATCGTGCTTCCGGTATATCGCACTTGGTGGGCCTAGCTCTGTGATAAGATCTTGGGGAGTGGTCGAGTGCAATGTAATGCAAAACGGTTGGTTATGTCGGCGAATTATTTCTACCTTATTTTCATCACGAAACTTGACGAATTCCACCTCGTCGTTTGCAGAAGACAACCTAGCGCTGGCCCCATTCACAAGAGGTAATCTTGGGTTCTGTACCGGTCGGGTGAACAAGTCAGTTCGTGCTTCTAGCCAAGACGAACCAGCAAAGATGGCCATGCTACTGGCGGGCTGGGCGTCCGATGACGAGAGCACAGATACGAAATCCGCACCTTCCCTCCAGGCTTCCTTATTGATTGGGAATGAGAATGCAACCCCAGGATACGATAGCACATAAACGCTTTGATCCTCTATATACTCCCCTGGATACGTGGGTCCAAAAAGCTTGTTATAAATGCTCCGAAAAGTAGGACCCCCTGCCCCTGTCCCAGGCCTCGTCAATTCACCGCTATTATACGACAATCTGGATTTCTGAAAGTCTAGCACTTCTATGAGCCGAAGGCGTTGGTCTGGTCCGTCGAAGCGAAGACGTAGACCGTTGGAATCAAGCGTGACTACGATCGGGGAGGCCAGCGGTGCGGCAGAGTCATAGATTACCGAGATGGAGGGAAATATCCGATGTTGAGCACGAAGACGACCAAGAACATCGTATACAGAAGAACCAAGAGCTATCAACCGATGGGAGGTTAACTTGGAGGTTCGAATAAAGTTATTGAAGTGGTAACAGCTAATAAAGCGCAACTGGGGGTATACCGAGAAATCCTAAAGCTTTGCTTGGTTGTATCTGAGCGGTTCCCTCGAAAGAGGAAGCCATGGCTAGGAGCAAGAATCTGTTCCACGGAAGGGAGATACCGGCGTGGCTTTGATGTGGGGGGGGGACTTCAAAGGAGAGTATGGGCGGTTTGTTTGGGGCGAGGAAGGGGGGAACGGAGTCAATAGATGAGATACAATAGTAGTGCTAATAAACGACTGCACCTCATGTACCGGTATGGATAGGTAGTTATGCAGCAGCAATGATCGTGCCCAGAAGGTCATTCGTCACTGACATGCTTGAGGCCTCCCAGTCCGCGTCAGGGATCCACGATAAGCTAAGCGAATCCTTTGAATCCATTTAATCTGATCGACTTTACCGGAAAAAGATATTGATGACCCAACTAGGGTGGCCTTCGTCCAAAAATAGTGCAACAAGGAATGGAGATTATTCACTGGAGATGGTTGCTTGGCTTTCAGAGGCTCCAGTCAGTGGAAACCCCCATCGCGTGTGTCTAACTTTATTCATTCCTCTCTAGCTGTGGTTGTCGTCCTTCTTGCCTTCGTCACCTCAACCCAAAAGTACCCTTGACCGGAGAAATAACCATCCCTCACTGCCTACCCTACAGCTTGCTCCATCCACAACCTTCACCCACAAACTTCGCACCTCAGAATACAAATACGGACGGGAAAGAGAACGCAAACAACAAGATAAAAGTATCGCTATTTCACTCTTCCCCGTTACCCTACTAACAAGAACCCCGGCCGTTTGTCCTATTCCATTGTATCGCCATCGTCAACACCAACCAACTCTCTCTCGACCAACTCTTCTCTGGCTCAGTCTTTACTCTTTATCAACTCCTTCCTTTCCTTCAACTCTCTCTCTCTCTCTCTCTCTACACGTTTTGCCTTGGTATTCCAAGATCAGTCTATCCGAATCCGCCATGTCTCATGCACGTGCTTCCACTCAGTCTCAACGCTTTGCTCAGTTTAAGCTTGTCCTTCTAGGTATGCTTTGATCACCCCCCACCGTTCTCCTTGTTGAAATTTATTTTTCGGTCACTTTCCTTAGCTCTTCTCTAAATTTCCGATTTATCTGACTGAAATAGGCGAATCTGCTGTTGGCAAGGTTGGTGTTCATTCCGCGCACTCAAATGTGGCATTTGCTTATCTAACCAAAAATTAGAGCTCCTTAGTACTTCGGTTTGTTAAAGTGAGTCTGAAGCGGAACCGCCTTCCGTAATGAACCAGAAGGGACTTGTGCAATAATGTTGCTAACGTGGATTTTTCATTAGGATCAATTTGACGATTATCGGGAAAGCACGATCGGGGCTGCATTCCTTACCCAGACTATCGCTCTAGATGAAACTACCACCATCAAGTTCGAAATATGGTAGCTCCCCGCTCGCTCAATATGCGTTACGATCTCGCATTGCTCTCATCTAACTTCTATGTTTCTCTCCCTATAGGGACACCGCTGGCCAGGAACGCTACAAGTCATTGGCGCCCATGTATTATCGTAATGCCAACTGTGCTGTCGTGGTCTACGACATTACTCAAGCCGTTAGTTGCCTAAATTCTTTTTGCCAACTATCAACGCACGCCTTTGTAACACGAACTGACTCTGTTTTCAGTCTTCGCTAGACAAAGCCAAGGCATGGGTCAAGGAACTCCAACGTCAGGCAAATGAGAATATTGTTATTGCTTTAGCTGGTAACAAGCTTGATCTTGCATCACCAACAGGTTCTCCTTCAAAACGAGCTGTCGAAACTGCCGAGGCCGAAGCGTATGCGCGGGAAGCTGGCCTCCTCTTCTTCGAGACCTCAGCAAAGACCGCTGAAAACGTCAAAGAACTTTTCACTGCCATCGCAAAGAAGCTACCGTTGGACCAGCAAGGACCTAGAGGAGCAACAAGAACTGGTGCTGCTGGCGGTCGAGGCGTCAACTTGAGCGGTGCAAACGCAGCACAACAGCCAGGGTGCAGCTGCTGAGTGACTCCAGGGCAATGTGTACATGGGTGGGATCAAAGGTGTTCTTTTGTGCTTTTTTCTTCTCCTTTTCCTTTTCCTGTTTGCCTAGTCTCTGTTCGGTAGTCATCTCTTATGGTGGTGGACTTGTGTGGGATCCTATACTGTGGCCAGTAAACGAAGGATTGTAGTAATGATATTTGGAACGGCAATGGCGGGTCAGTTTAAGGGAAGATACGCAACGCTGTTTTTTTTACTCTTTTTTGTCTTTATTGCATACACCCCCATTCCCCCTTCTCGCTATTCAAGTGTTGATGCAAGTTCAGGGGTCCTGACCAGAATCCAGTCGTACGAATTTCACTTTTTTGCATCTTTACGGTGGATTGTGGGCTGTGATGTTGCTAAGTCATCTTCTTTCACCAAGTCATCACGAAAATCATAAATGATAGTACTCTGGGATTTCCTTCTCATGTTGGGTGCACTTTTTATTCTTTCTGTTACGGCTGGTACTATTCTTAGTGGTTGGTCTTATCCTTTCTGGTATGATATAGTCTATTGCCATAATAGAGTTTTGGCATCTCTATTTGAATCTAGGGTCCCTTCTGAAGCTTTTCCTATGATAGGAGTATTTTCCTCTTTTTTTCAAAAGAAAAGAAGAAAAGAAGTATCACCTAATTTATGAGGGCATGTATGTTACTGGAAGATGTAATAAAGTCTCTCGCGGTGAGGGCGCGTACTGTAATCGTACAGTGGTTCACTGTAGGTTGTGTGCACGATGCGATACGGAAGAAGAAAAATGGTGATTTGGCTGCACTAGCTGTTCTGTCCACAAAAATATTTTTTCCCATTCCATTTCCTATATATAAATAAGGAAATTATTATATAATTAAATCTTGATGGTGGGGGGTATGATAAAGGGAGAAAAAAGAATCCTCGGGGGAGACAGAAAAAACTGTGGTGAGGAAAGTACGCCGGAAGAGCTTGCGGGATGTCTCGGCATTGCCGTGAATGCCCTCCTTCAAGATTATCAAGCGTCAATTGTGATCAATCGTCATCTCCTCCCCTCCAACACCGGCTCTCCAACCCCAGCCTTCCTTGACCCTTGTGATTTCCATTCGTCGCGCCTCATCTCTTGCTCTTCCTCCTCGTCACATTCGCTTCACAGTTCCGACCAAAGAGCACCCCGTCAACCCGCAATGCTGCGCCTGTCCTCATCGGCTTCCGCCAGAGTAATTGGCTTTTCAAGTCGTTCTGCCCCCAGCCGACACCAACATCATTCGCTGAAACTTCAACAGACTCGGTACCAGCAACAGGTATCTATCCATATCTCCCAATAAACGTTCTAATTTCATTGATTTTCTTGATGGGAAGAGAGAGCAATGGTGAATTTTCTAATGAGTCTTTCGCTGATTGCAATTGCACACTGTGCATCTTTTATCTAGAGGTTTCTGGCGGATACAAAAGTTCCTCGACCTGATACAAACGCCAAAGGAACTGTCAAGAATGCCAAACCACTCCTTTCTGGCGGTGCGCATCCAGTGACTCCCGCAAGGCCCCCTCCAGTCGCTGCAGCAGCTACAGCTTCGTCCATATCTCCCACACCAAAGGTCACCACGGTTCCCGTGACCCTATCAAATACCCCACCCACCCCAGGACCACTTACTCCGCCCCCCCCCGTGAAAACACAGACGTCCCCGCCTGTGCCAGCACCCAAGGTTCCTCCTTCGGGCACGACAAGTACTGGATCTTCCGCTCCTCCGCCGCCCCCACCACCAGTATCTTCTCCAATAGCTTCACCAAAACAGCCTAAAAAGACGCATCGGTTTCGGAATTTTGTTGTTGGATTGACATTTCTTACAGGGCTCTCTTTTGCCGGTGGTGTTTTCTACTCCTTAAAATCTGATAACTTTCACGACTTCTTCACTGAGTACATTCCATTCGGGGAGGAAGCTGTTCTTTACTTTGAGGAACGCGAGTTCCGCCGGAGGTTCCCAAATGCACTTTCTCGTGTTGTCCCGCCACCTATCGACTCCCCCAAGGTAGTTATTCCTAAAGCTTCTGGCGCAACATGGAAGGTCTTTGAGCCTGCCGAGGATAAGAAAGTGACGGATGTGGGTAGACATGGACCTCACATTTCTTCCAGGGGCACGATAGAACAGGAGAAGGGGGGGGGCAAGGCAATAAGTGGGCCGGTTGGGTCGGGGGCTGATGTCGCACAGCCGGCCGCTGCTAGGGCCATCGGCAGGAAGCCTTTACCTCCCAGAAAGGACGCCGCCGAGATTGGAGCTGCTGAAAAGTCAGGAAAACCAAAAGCCCCGACAGGACATATAGCTTTGATTGACATGAGGGGTGTAGAAGATCCTGTTGTACGCGATTTAGCCAACGTGGTCAATTCCATCATTACTCTTGTAAACAAGAGCGAATCCCCTAAAGTGTTTGATTCGGTCATTGATACGGCCAAGTCAGAACTTTCCCACTTGAGTTCACGGATTGCATCGATAAAGCAGGGCTTGGAGAAGACTGTAAAGGAGAAGGACCTGGAATTTACTACCGCCGCCCAAGGTTTGCTCAAGAATGTGGACGACGAAATCACAAATATTGAGCATAAGTGGAGAGAAGAGTTCGAGAGAGAACGCGAGAAGATGGGTCAATCATACCGGGAGAAACTTCACACAGAGCTTCAACGCTCTGGCGAAGTAGCTGAACACCGCCTCCGGAACGAGTTGCTCGAACAAGCCATTGCAATGGAGAGGAAATGGATTCGGCAGATTGAGGACCGGGTCGAGAGTGAGCGAAATGGAAGACTTGGGAAATTGAAAGAGCTCAGCGGATCCGTCGAAGAATTAACAAAGCTCTCAGCCGCCTGGACAGATATCCTTGATGCCAACTTAAAGACCCAGCAGATGCATGTGGCACTAGAGGCTGTCAGGGCAGCATACGAGTCTCCCGAACAGCCAAAGTCTTTCCTACGGGAATTAGCCGCCTTAAAGGAAGTGGCAGATGATGATGAGGTTGTTCGGGTAGCTATTGCTTCCATCAACCCTCTTGCATACCAGAAGGGTGTCTCAACTCCTACTCAGCTGATCGATCGTTTCCGTCGTGTTTCTGATGAGGTGCGAAAGGCCTCTCTGCTCCCAGAAGATGCTGGAGTTGCCGGTCATGCTGCCAGTTGGGTTTTGAGCAAGGTTCTCTTTAGGAAGAAGGGACTTGCCCAGGGGGACGACGTGGAGAGTATCTTGACCAGAACCGAGACCTACCTTGAGGAGGGGGACATCGACAATGCCGCTAGAGAAATGAACCAGCTTAGTGGGTGGGCGAGGGTGCTGGCCAAAGATTGGCTCAAGGAGGCAAGATTGCTTTTGGAGGCCCAGCAGGCTGTTGAGGTATTAGACATAACTATGGCTTTCCAACGCTCACGAGGACCATACTAATGATATTTGGATAGGTTATTGCTGCAGAAGCGAGACTCCAGAGCCTGCGGGTACACAAACCGTAGGAGTGATGGTTGTAGAGAACAATTGTGCCTAGAATCCTCTAATTTTTCACTTGACCATTTCTGGAATTAAACAAAAGCAATTCCCCTGTCTTTTCTTTTCCTTTCCTTTTTCTTTTCCTTTTCCTTGTTTCACTTTTCGGCAACTTTCGGTGGTAGTAGGTGATTATGAGGTTTGAGAAAAGCAAAGGGGAAAGAAAGGTGGGGTGGATCTTGGCGAGCGCAACTCCTGTAGAATATCATACTTGTCTATTGGGCTTTTCCTTGTGTATTTCTCATTTCTTTTTCTTCCTTCTTCCCCTCCTATTTTTGCTTTTATGCAAGGAGTGCCTTTGGTTCCTGAACTCGATCGAGACGTGTGCATGGTAACTTAGATCCGGAAAATTCATGATAGATTGTTTACCTGAAACCTAATTCCTTTTCTCCCCCGCTCACAAGGCAAGGCATTTTTTCTCCTATCATACACACCCCATACACCCGTCTCATCCAAGAGTTCGAAAGTCTCAGCGCCTAAGCTCACTTGCCAAAGAATTGCGCACCTTACCCCAAGGCAATACTGTACGTGTACCATACGGCGGGGTACATAGACCTTCCAGACCACTCTTTAATCCACCCATGGTACCGGGCTCACTTATCACGCTTACTGTGCCTGCACCCCATCTGTAGCGCGCGTACATAATGATAAACGTACAGGTCGAGGGGTGAACTCTCACTATAATCCGACCAACCAATCAACCAGCCTTAAACCACCTACCACAACTCGCGAAACAAAACGAAGACCACACTTATTTACTCACTCACAAAAAGGACAGAGGAGGGGATTACTCGTGATTTCATCCAGGTTAACGCCCCACAAAGCCTCAAGGGGGGGGGGGGGGGGGGGGGGGGGGGGGGGGGGGGGGGGGGGGGGGGGGGGGGGGGGGGGGGGGGGGGGGGGGGGGGGGGGGGGGGGGGGGGGGGGGGG
>Ga0307517_10005133_pt1 | contig 19885 bp, 23 predicted proteins | sample 23_EM_MG_FD_194515 | JGI IMG/M metagenome (GOLD analysis project Ga0307517, IMG submission 194515) | Populus trichocarpa ectomycorrhiza microbial communities from riparian zone in the Pacific Northwest, United States - 23_EM | ecosystem: Host-associated > Plants > Roots > Unclassified | place... | reverse complement strand
CGGATATCCTCAAATTAAAAATCACAAACAGATTTAACCCATCGGATTTTATTACCTATTTCGACACATTTTCGAACCCGTTTAAGCCCGGGCCAAATAGTCGGCCGTCAGCAGTGTCTGTGAGTCGGTTTTTGATTGTTTCAGTCACGTTACGTCCTCGTTCGATCCGGTCAAATGATGAGCTCATTGCGAACAGTCTGACAGATGTGAGGGTTGGATCCACTAAATTTTCACATATCTTCCCCCCATCTATCTCCTGCGATCTCAAGGCAAAGGAGCTTAGTGACTCCAAAGTATATATATATATTCTTGAGTTCAACTTGCTGAGTTTCGGATGGTATAGGTGCATTATATGGAAACTATCAGGGGTATTATCTACAATTATGGTCACATTGATATCAGCACGGATGGTCATAAGTTGTCAAATGGACTCACCTTGTCTGTCGAAGCGGATGGGGCATTTGATGGGTTGTACCTATGGTTCGAGGCGATACCAGTGAGTAACACTATGTTGTGACTTTTTTGTATTTTGACCTACTCATACAGACTGAACACACATACAGAGTCTGTACATTGCCGAATTACGCAGTTGCGCTTCCATGGTTTCACTTTGTCACCTTTAAGACCACGACCGATCATCAAGAATCAACTTCCGGATCCAAGGTACTTGAGACTTCACGCGTCCATTTGCAAAGTGGCCCTCGTATCTGGTATTATTGGTTATTTGTTAGCCTATGACCGTGAGGAAGAGGAGAGAGGGGTCCTGGCCGATGGCGGATCTTCACCTGAGTACCTCCTCTCGCGTCTGCAAGGAATCTGAGCATCAAAAATTACTCGAAACTAGTAATGACTATTTTATACTTCTATAACTGACTGATCGATCACGACCATCGAAGTTGCCGAAGAAAATTTGATTATAAAAACTTGTATTTTAAAGAACTTGTTATACCTGCTACACGAAATTGACATGAAAGGTAGATAAAAATTTGGCAGAAGCGTAGTCTGGAATATTCCCTTGAATGCCTCAAGCAAACCTTTTTCTTGTATAAAATGCAAAGAAACCAAGTATCCCTCGTGGCAGAGTCGAGTCTAAGGTGATGACGATTGCATTTCAACGCGGAACTTATTTCACCCATTGCGTATGATTTGCGCCTTGAAGATCGAGGGAGCTGCACTTCAGTCTGCGATAGGTGCCAAGGATCTACTGCAATACAAGCATTCAAACCACTCCATATCTTCTCAGCAAGGGGTCAGCTTTGAGATATTTGGCGGCAGGAGCTTCGATAGTGACTAAAACCTGAACATCTCCCGAGCCCTTATCTTGTAATATACGCACATAACCAGGCGGGTAGACATCGCCACCAGCCGTAGTGCGGAAAGGCTTGCCCCAACCAAAATCCACATTCGGACCCGACAGGTCGAACTTGCACCAGTTGGTCATAATCACATCTCCAAACCAGATAATCCGACTGGTATCCTCGGTTCCTTCATAAAAGGCAATCTTGTGAGCAATAGATTTCGGATTTAGCTGATCGTGGATAGCCTGGCGAATAATAAGAGCGATTCGTGAACCGGCTTCCGAGGTTGGTAGTAATAAGTCGTCGCGTGGAGCCAAAAATGTGATGAGCAGATTGAAGTTTCCGTAGTAGGCACCAAGCATGTCTCCGCGAGGCGCTCGATCTCGTCCGTCTGCTGCCATTGCTAGTCTGTCGTTTTGGGGGTCGGACATTGGACTTCTAGGGATACCACCATCCTTGCGGGCACGGGCAACAGCCCCCCAGCAAAGAGATGCGAGGGCGTCGCCAGAAGAAATCCATAGGTCAGACGCGGATTCGTTTGAGGGCGAGAATTCGTTCTTGAGTTTTTCTATGTCTTGTTTTGTAAAATTCCAGTAAGTGATTTCAGATGCCGCAAAGGAAGGTAGGTCTGTTGGAGGGGATGGTAGGACCGAATAGCCAGGAGGAGGGGAGGTCACGCCAGCTTGGGTATATAATCCGTCAAAGTATTTCATAGGTGTACGTGACCAGTCGGTGGGAACCTTGGAAAAGTCGATGGCCTGACCACGGGCAAGCGTCGCCCAAATCTCGACGAAATCAAGGTATCCACGTAAATCTGTCACTTGATGATGAATGGACGCAGCCATAATTAACGTTCCACAAGAAAACTACGGAAGGCATGACTGTTCATGCTGTGTGTTAAGTTGAAAGAGAGATAGATACCTTGGACAGTTTGACAGCGAATGTAGGTGAGGAAGGCGGCAGGAAGGTAGCACCTCGAGGAGATAGCTCTTCTGTCTCTTGTTTGAAAGGAAAATCCTTGATCTCGACTATGAATGGTGCTCCTCGGATGTTTGCCTGATCTATTGCGATTAAACTTTCGGCTTTCTCGTTGACCACGACAGTACCCGCAACGGGGAAATAAATCTCCAATGCCTCTGCTAGGGAAGATTTCAAGTTTTTGATCACGTTGTGCAATGAATCTTTCGGAGGATGGAAGAAATGGCGAATCTCGATATGAATGGGCACGGCCATTGTATCGAGGCCATGTAGGGGGATTACTGTGGGGCGATCGTGTTTGGCGGTGTGCAGTACCACGGTGGATTCGCCACGATAGATACCTTCCGCCATCACGACAGTCTAGGCTGTAGCACAGAGTGGCTTGCTACGAGATTACGACATATAGAGGACACATGATCGTGGCATTGTAGAATTCACTCTCGACACGAAGCAAAACACTTAATAGGAGTAACAATTACACCCATGTAGACAATGTCGGAACCACCCTACAGTGCAGTTAGGATCTCTTGTCCGCATTGTCCATAGATAGGTCGTCCGGATTCGAGGTGTTGATTATGGAAGCGTGTTTCCCTAGCCGCGAAACGACAACGAGATTGGGATCCATGCTAAAAATTCTGATGAATCGCAGTAATTGGATGTAGGCAACTTCTTTTTGATCCCATTTTCGGAATAATTCCACTGTAGGTGGGTGTGTGAGGTCGATTACTTCTGTTAAATCATGAATCAGAACAAAGACCAAGGAAAGTAACATGATCAAAAGAGTACCCATGCCAGTTCGATATGTTTCTGCCTCTCTAAGGATCAATTCCTCCAGCTTCATTTCTTTTGTGCTCTTTGGCCGACCCGATCTTCTGGCGGACCGATGATTTTCTAGTTCGTTCTCGAAGCGTGTTAACCAGAGATCCCGGACAAGTTGATGGAGCTCTCCTAGAGTCAAGACACCTTCTTCTGGTATCGAATTGTAGAAGAACCCATACAGGTCAACTAGCAGATGGGTATAAGCCACTCCAGAGATGACACAACAGAATTGTACCTGATGCATTATTTTTTTTATGCCGTTTGCGGTGTATATTCGAGAGTTTTGTCTGTCGAGTCGCTTTCCGGGCCAATTGACCAGCCTTACGAGAAGAAGGGTGGAATAGCTTTTCTTTCTTGGGTGAAGGCGACATGATCTATGGAAGAGAGCGTGGGAAGATGTTCCCATTATTTCTTGATCATGTCTTCAAGTAAAGAAGCTGAGCGAAATTCATCAGCACAGGAAACCCTCGATAGTAAGCTTTTGAATGTTACAATGGGTTTTCGATGCATACCCTTTTACAGTTCTATACGAGATATCTCAATTGCTAAACACGCAGTTGGATAAGGCAACACTAGCCACATGTGTGGGTATGGTCGAGAATGGAGTGAATCCTGACGCACTGGCGGTATGCCCTTACCCTCATCAACTGTGGACGGGAATCACGTCAATCTAGGCTGTCATCCAAGAACTTAGGAGAGAATCTTCAGTGGTTGTGCAACCATCTTCTGCCAGCCGGATCATGCCTTTTGTTGCCAATGTAGGATAGTCCCCGCGACGATTCGAGCATCCACAGTGTAGACAGCTTGTACTATAGCGCATATAGTATCTTGCATACGATATGTCAGTTTGAAATACTTGTATAAACGATTCTTCGGTTGATGTTCATGTTGTGCGCGGATGGACTCTGCCGGACAGCGGAGTTGTCTCCATATGCCAAATTTACTCATCTAGTCCTCCTTGTCGCTGTCTGTCATACATCCCTTTTCCATCGTCTCCACCCCAGTCGTTGTCGCCAGCAGCCTGACTGGTGGTCCTTGATCACTGTTTTCTACCGCCAGTGTGGGTGGCATCTGTCAAACTGCTCCTTGACATTCCTTCCTCAACCCTGACACACTTTGCAGTGTTTCATTCCAGTCACTTTCACCAGCTCCGTAGATGGCTGCTCGGCCCCTTCAACCGTCTGAATACGAGATACAACGAGAAGTCGAGGCACTCAAGGATCTCAGGAGGCGTTCCACAAATCCAGCTGCACTTACCATCGACCCTGACCTTCCCAATCAGCCGTCTCAGACTTCACCTACCTCCCCGTACCGCCCAATCAGAGCGTTTAATTCCTCAGACATCGTTTCTATTGAAAGTTCGGGCAGGATTGATCCAGCCGATCAAGCTGGCACTTCAGGAAGCAGCCAAGTGACCGACCCTTCAAATGGCCCCTCTGATGATCCATTCCACCTGTTTTGGGTGCCAGCAAGCCTGCATCCAGAAATTGCTCCCGCTGAATTTCGCGCATTTCTCAAAGAACATGCTAGGCCCTCACCCTCAGAAGAAAATCCTAGTCTGGGAAGATCTTTTTCTTCTTCATCGAGCCTGAGTCGCAAGAAATCCATGCTCAGCAGACAATACAGGCCCAAGGATACTGATGGAGATGAAGAAGAGAATGTCGTCTCGGTCAAGCGTGGTCAAAGTATCTATCGTAACGAAGGACCACAGCTGACGATTAGTGATCTCCAAAAGCTGGAAGAACTTGCAGAGGAAGCATCCCAAAGCGACGACCCTTCTAAATTACGGAACATTTTGAGGAGGAGTCTGAGTCTGAATGTGTCTCCCACTGGTTCGTTGGCTTTTCTCTTGACTAGAAGTGGCACTTAATGTGTAACTTTAGCCATCCTAATGGACGACCTCACTGATATGGATGACGATGCCGACGCTCCAATTGTCGTCCCCCCTCGCGATAAGGCTCTAAGGAGAACTGCTCGAACCAAAATCCGTAAAGCGGGATTACCTGGTGATGGTGGTGGTCATCGCTTCGCTTCATCAAGAAGGAATAAAAAAGCCTCTCAGCCTCCAAGTGTGGAACCAAGGACTTCAAGTGACTTATCTACCAGTGATCATGGTGAAGCGGAACAGGTTCTCACCTCTGGGCGTCGGACGACTCTATCTGAAGAACGGCTGAGCAGGCCTGAATCTGGATACAGTGAGGAACAGTCCATTATTGATGCTTATGCAGGGCAAGACGACGATGAACAGACGTTGACGCCCAAGTTAGTACCGTTGCAACCGCTGGAACCCTTTTCTATCTCGTTCGGTCAGCCAACCACGCCGGACGTTGAAGCCGGAACCTCGCAACCCGAAAACACAAATGAGCCAGCGACTTCTCCGCCAGTGATTCACCAACCACAGCCACAACACTTGGCTGTACCACATTCGAATTTGGAACAGGGTTCTTCATCTCGAACGCCATCACCTCCAGAAAGTCTTCGCACCACACTCATTTTCCCTAATCCTGCACCACCAGGGTTTGTACAGTCCTCTCCCAATCTCTTGCAGGCGACTAGGAAGGAGAAAGAAAAGGACAAGAAAGGGTTGTTTAAATGGGGTGATAAATCGAGCAAAAAGGCTAATAAGGACAAGGATCGACCTCCTGAGAAGGAGTCTGGTTTCCTTTTTTCAATCTTCGGGAAGAAAAGACAAGATTCAGAATACCAATCCTCCATGGCAGGTGGAGCGGCCGGACGCGAAGCAGCTCATGCTCTCCTTGGTTCTTCGAAATCTAAACTGCAGAGCCCTTTGTCTTCTCCTGGTCTGGCCCCTGGGATTGGTGGTAATCCGTATGCAAGATACCCCATACACGTTGAACGGGCGATATACAGACTCAGCCACATTAAACTGGCAAACCCGCGACGGCCTTTGTACGAGCAGGTTCTCATTAGCAACCTCATGTTCTGGTATTTGGGCATCATCAACAAGGCTCAAAACCCCACCTCACCGCCAGCACAAGCGAATGACTCTGCAGCTGCTAACACGTCTCAGACAGAGAAGCAAGACAATGAAAAAGAGGAGCAGGAACGGCAGCGACGAGAGAAGGTGGAGAGGGAGCATATTGAAAAGGAACGATTGGAGAAAGAGCGGACAGAGAAAGAACGCGAGATAGAGATGAAGAAGAAAGAGTCTGGACGCCGTGGGTCTCTTACCAAGTCTCCAGCAGGAGCTCGTAGAGCGGAGATTCCTGTAAAAGGTCCTCAGTATGAGGCACAACACCGTGTGATGGAGCAGGAATATGGTGGCTACGGCTCGCAACAACCGCGCAGTCCACCCTCTCCTGCGATAAACGGGAGACGCCCGCCTCAGGCTGGGTCTGGTCTACCAGCACAAGAACAGCCAGGTCGTCAACCAGGTAGACCTGTCGTGCCTCAATCGAAACCTCCGACAGAACAATATTACTATCCGCATGAGAATTATCATCCACAGCCACGTCCTGGATTACCACCAGGAGCTATGCCCCCAGTGGATAAGCAGATATGGATGTCACAAGCAAATCCTTCTTTATCCCCTCCACGCCGTACACCATCCCCGAATCGCCAAGCTCGCCCGGAGCCTTCTACACTCAATCAATTCCCTCCACAACAACTTCGTAAGCAAACATCGCAAGAAATTCTCAACACCCGAAATGGTCTTTACGGTAAAGTTCCAATGCGTTCTTTGTCGGCTACTGCGTCGATCTTGCCCCAGGAGTCATCCCCTCAATCTAATGGCGATTTAAATCGTAGTACTTCCCATACTCCAGGTATCTCGGTTTATCCAAAGCGACCTCGAACGACCGAGAGTGCGCCACATGTGGGCGAGGAGGAGGATGTTCCCTTGGCTGTGTGGCAGCAGCAGCGGCGAAGATGACGAGATTCCTCCAAAGTTGTTTTCCACTGGTAAGATGCCACTCTCAAATCTTCTTCAACGACATAGACTCTTCCGCCACCTGGACAACGGGGTTAATTATGACGATGGCATGCGGACGTTTTCTTTTCCTCATAATTATTCACACCTTACACCCTATATTCGCACTTTTATTTCTCTTATTCGAAGGTAGCGCACACCACATTCGTTACTTTGTTTCGACACTGACAATCATGGTGCCCTTTCTTCAACTTCTGGACACTGTTCATTACCCATCCATTTCAGGGAGTTACAGAAATCTTCTTTGTACTTATACCTCTTATCACAAAGCCTGCTTTCACTGTACATATGGTGGAAACCAGTTAATTGGTAAGACAAATGTAGCCCTGAGGCAAAAAACTGAGGTCTAGTGTAAGTACTTCGAAGTTCGTGTTTGTATGGGTTTAATTTTAAGTGGCCCGGTCAATCAGAGTTCCTTACATTATACTTACGACATCCATTTTTTCGAACATCGATATGATTCTTCTGGAGGTGTGTCCTGGATTATGCTGATACACAATGAGGCTCAATCGCTCAGCCGCATAACGTCATTATCCAACAAACCGTCCTGGAGAAACTACAGAAGTGAGTATTGAACTCCCCATACTGAACCAATCTTATCTCTGGACTGCAAGACCTGGATCGCTAGATGTCGTATTCGTTGATTACGACAATGTGCGTTTCCATCTATCGACTCCCGAGCGCAAGACAGTGCTCTTGCTGTCCATGAACATCCGATGTTGGGAAGAACTAGTGCAATATGGCGCCCTCGATGTCTTGCAGCGAGAGTATGGACCGTTATTATCCAATCAAACGGAACCGGACTATAACGTTAGTCTACGCATTGACTTGGAACAAGTCCCTGTGGATCAAGGTAGGCAATTGTGATGTGTTTCTGCGAACCATATTGATCTGAAGATGTCGATCAGAATCCCGAGAGGCATTTGTTCAGTCGCTTGCACTCCTTAAACGGAACGCAGTTGCAGCTCCTTTCGAACGCGCATTCAATGCCCAGAAGGAATTGGAAATGTCTGGGACTCAGGGTGATTTGATGCAGATTCATTACCGCGACGAAGAGGCCATCTTCATCCAAGCTTCTCCTGACCGTGTTACCGTCATCTTCTCCACGGTATTTAAAGAAGAAACCGATAGGATTTTCGGCAAGGTTTTTTTACAAGTGAGGGAGATTTTTAACCATATGAACTCATGCTGACATTTCTATCTCCCCCTGGTGCAGGAGTTTGTCGATGCCCGTCGTCAACCTTCAATCCAGAATGCACCTCAGGTACTTTATTCGAGTCGAGACCCCCCCCTTGAGATCCGTCAGGTTCGAGGCCTACGTAACAGTGAGGATATCGGCTACGTGACCTTTGTCCTCTTCCCTCGTCATTTTGCGAACAAGTCAGTCGCCTCCGCAACCATATCTCATACTCAACTATTCCGAGATTATCTCCATTATCATATCAAATGCTCTAAAGCCTATATGCATTCAAGAATGAGACATCGTGTATCAGAGTTCCAGAAGGTCTTAAATAGGGCGAAAACAGAAGCTGCTACAACAGAAAGAAAGACCGTTAGGTGTGTCTTTTTGCTTCATTCGTTTTTACGAGCCACACATTAACAACAATTAGTGGGAGGACGCTGGTTAACCGGTAACTGCAAGTGGAATTCGTATGAACGATTTGTATTCCTACATTCAAACTTGTTACATGCATGAATTCCAAGTTTTCATAGCTCGCAATCTTCGGCTAAAAGGGGGTCCCGGACAAACAAAGCTAAATAGTCGGTACTTTTGGCAGGGCGAGCTTCAAGGGCTTGGTAGGTTGCTCTGAATAATGTCAGAGAACATGACTGGGGCAAAAAACAACATCTTTTGTGGCGGAATTTGACAAGACCTGCTTGCTGCATCAAATGGAGGGCAGAACGGGCTCAGTGCATTATTCATGTGCTTGAAATACATCTCTATTTCACTGAATACTGAATACTAGTACTCTATCAAAGATTTCGAAGCAAGCTGAAGTTCCCCCGCTTGCGAGCGGATCCTTTATAAAAATTTTGGCCTGTGTTGATGGCATCACGTTCGGACCGATGTCTATGGTCGCAATATGTAGCGGAAGAGACTGAAGAACAGCTGAATCGCGTCTTCAAATGTATAGCAGAGAACAATCTTACTTTGAAAGCAATGTTCTCTGCCACATCTTTGCTGCCGACTTGCTGCTGCACTCACAAAATGGTAATAGAACAAGTTGACAGCTGAGGTAAGCAGCTCCAGAATTTTTGGGGGCAATCGAGTTCCCCCACACGAATAAAATTGCTTTCTCTTTCCTTCCCCAAAAGCTTCCTGCTCTCAGTCAATGACTCCGAGCAACATGCCGCCCTACGACCATTCTAGAGTCCCGCACTTCATTGGTGCGTGTTCAACGCGTCTAGTTGGCGTCTCGCTATTTTTAATCATCCTTCTTCTTAACAGGTGGCAATTCGATAGACAAGGCCCCGCCTAGTGCCGTTAAAGATTTCGTTGAAGAAAACGGGGGACATACAGTCATCACTAAGGTGCGTTGGTCTGTCTTAATGCATCGTGTTGCGCTCATCTTGTACCACAGGTCCTTATAGCCAACAATGGTATGCGTTTCTTCCATGCGCTGTACAGCTTTTAACAAGCATATACCAGGCATTGCGGCTGTAAAGGAGATTCGCTCCGTTCGTCAATGGAGTTACGAGACATTTGGACATGAACGAGCCATTGAATTCACTGTTATGGCCACCCCTGAGGATTTGAAGGTGAATGCCGAGTATATTCGTATGGCCGACCGTTACGTTGAGGTTCCTGGAGGAAGTAATAACAACAACTACGCCAATGTTGAACTCATTCTCGATATCGCCGAGCGAGCTGGTGTTCATGCTGTTTGGGCTGGATGGGGTCACGCCTCTGAGAATCCAAGGCTACCCGAGAGTCTTAGTGCTAGCAAACACAAGATTATATTCATCGGTCCTCCTGGAAGTGCGATGCGAAGTTTGGGTGACAAGATCTCGAGTACAATCGTGGCGCAAAGTGCGCAAGTCCCTACCATGCCGTGGTCTGGCTCAGGGATTATAGATACTGTTTTATCGGAATCTGGCTACGTTACTGTACCCGACAAGGCATATGCGGATGCTTGTGTAACTACTGTCGAGGAGGGATTGCGAAAGGCCGCGGAGATTGGGATGCCCGTAATGATCAAGGCCAGTGAAGGAGGAGGAGGAAAGGGCATCCGAAAAGTTGAACATGCAGATGCATTCAAGAATGCCTTCCATGCGGTAGCTGGCGAGATCCCTGGTACTTGACTCCAACCCCATATCTGCTCCGGACTAACTCTTACTTCAGGTTCTCCCATCTTTATAATGAAGCTTGCCGGACAGGCTCGTCATTTGGAAGTTCAGCTGCTTGCTGACCAATATGGGAATGCGATTTCTCTCTTTGGGCGTGATTGTTCCGTTCAGCGTCGACATCAAAAAATCATCGAAGAGGCTCCTGTCACCATTGCGGGGGAACTCACATTCAACGAGATGGAACGTGCCGCTGTCCGCCTTGCTAAACTCGTAGGTTACGTTAGCGCTGGAACAGTTGAATGTACGCCTCTCTTCTACTTACGCAGCTCCTCCAGCTGATGCCCTTCAGATCTTTATAGTCATGCCGAAGATGTCTTTTATTTCCTGGAGTTAAATCCACGTCTACAAGTCGAACACCCTACCACGGAAATGGTAACTGGAGTCAACCTCCCTGCTGCTCAACTGCAGGTTGCCATGGGTATTCCACTCCATCGTATACGGTCTATTCGCCAACTTTACGGTGTTGCGCCAAACGGATCCTCGGAGATCGATTTTGACATGATAAATCCTGATGTAAACAAATTGCAGAGGAAACCTCGTCCCAAAGGACACGTTGTCGCCGTTCGTATCACAGCTGAAAATCCTGATGCAGGGTTCAAGCCATCGTCAGGTACACTGCAAGAACTCAATTTCCGGTCAAGCACGAATGTCTGGGGTTACTTTTCTGTCAGCTCAGCTGGTGGATTGCACGAGTTTGCAGATTCGCAATTTGGCCATATTTTTGCCTATGGCGAGGATCGAGGCGAGAGTAGAAAAAACATGATTGTGGCACTGAAGGAATTAAGCATTCGTGGCGATTTCAGGACGACCGTTGAATATCTCATCAAACTTCTGGAACTCGAGGCGTTCAAGGAAAATTCTATCACAACTGGTTGGCTTGATTCGTTGATCAGTAGCAAGCTTACTGCTGAGCGACCAGATGCGACACTTGCAGTCATCTGCGGTGCTGTCACGAAGGCCCACTTGGCTTCCACTGCCTGCTGGACGGAGTACAAGCGTATACTGGACAAGGGACAAGTTCCAGGGCGTGATGCCCTTCGTACCGCCTTCGGGGTTGACTTCATCTACGAAAATGTTAGATATTCTTTCACTGCTACCCGCTCCTCTTCAACTACCTGGACCCTCTATCTCAATGGAGGTAGTACACTGGTCGGGGCTCGTGCTCTTGCAGATGGTGGATTGCTCGTTCTCTTGGACGACAGAAGTCATTCAGTGTACTGGAGAGAGGAAGTCGGCGCTCTCAGGTTGATGGTCGATGCCAAGACATGCCTCATTGAGCAAGAGAACGACCCAACACAACTTCGAAGTCCTAGTCCTGGTAAACTCATTCGGTATTTCGTCGAAAGCGGGGACCACGTCAAGGCTGGCGATCAATATGCTGAAATCGAGGTACTTTCATGTCCCCCTCCCTTTAATTTCGTTCACCCGTTGCGTGTAGGTCATGAAGATGTATATGCCATTGATTGCATCGGAAGATGGAGTCGTCCAACTTTTGAAGCAACCTGGCGTCAGCTTGGAGCCTGGTGACATCCTGGGCATCCTTACTCTAGATGACCCCGCAAGAGTCAACCACGCGAAGCCATTTGAAGGTTTAGTCCCCCCTATGGGCACCCCTGGAGTCGCCGGCAATAAGCCCCATCAAAAGCTCAGCCGCTGCCTTGGTATTCTGAATGACATCCTAGATGGCTTCGACAATCAGTCCATTATGAATATCACTATTAAAGAGCTGATCGATGTCTTACACGACCCTCAGCTTCCATTTGCAGAGATGTTCAATATTCTTTCTTCTCTTTCTGGGCGTATACCTTCGAAAATTGAAGACAGTATCAGGGCTACGATGGATGCAGCTCGGGCTAAAAGCGCTAGCACTGAATTCCCAGCCGCTCGCGTGAAGAAAATGATGGATAAGTACATTCAGGACACAGTACCACCTGAGGATCGGGCCATGTTCCGCACAAAGATTGATTGTCTTTACGAAATAGTGGAGAAATATCTTGGTGGTATCAAAGGCCACGAGGCGGACACGATCGCCCTCCTCTTATCACGTTATGCTTCGACAGAACAGGTTTTCGGTGGCAGCATCGAAGCCCGCGTTCTCGCGCTTCGTGAACAGTATAAGGACGACCTAGATACTGCCGTTGGTTTCGTGCTCAGCCATATCAAGGTGCAGAGCAAAGCGAAGCTGATTTTGGCTTTGTTGGAGTATGTCAAGACAAGCAGTTTGAATGTTTCTCTTCCAGATAGTCCGCTCTTCAAAGTGCTCAACGACCTAGCGTCTCTAGAGGCAAAGTGCGTAATGGCGAATTTGGTTTTACCAACTCTAAGTGTGATCATAGGTCATCCACCCAAGTGGCTTTGAAAGCCAGAGAGGTTCTCATCTTGGGTCAGATGCCATCATTCGAGGAACGCCTCATCCAAATGGAATCCGTTCTTAAGAACTCCGTTTTGAACACTTACTATGGAGAATCGGTTGGGGCCCCCAAGTATGTCTTTTTTACCTTGACCTGCAAAGGTTATTGTTTTGACGGATTAAAAGAACACCCTCTGCTGAAATTCTCAGAGAGTTGACCGACTCTCGATACACCGTCTTCGACGTACTCCCCGCCTTTTTCCATCATGAGGACCCGATGGTCAGACTTGGTAAATATTAAATAACTTCTCTGTTTCCGAGTTACTAATTGTTATTCCAGCTGCATTCGAAGTTTACGTCCGCCGAGCATACAAAGCCTACACCTTGATGTCCATTGACTACGAAGAAGGCGACACGTTTGATGATGGAGAAGTTCCCACTGCTGTTACATGGCGGTTCAATCTCGGTCAATCCCATTCTCCTCCAGACACCCCTCATATTTCCAAAGGGTTTGTCCAAATGTCTCGAATTCCTTTATTGAGAATTAATTTCTTTGTAGCCTGCCTCCTCGTCGAACGGCTTCTGTTAGTGATCTGACCTACATGATCGGTCGTAATCAGTCGCAACCAATTCGTACTGGTGTCATGGCATCGTTCACAAGCGTAGAAGCCCTTGCCAGAGGGTTCCAAAAGGCCGTTTCCCTACTACCAGTTTTCGAACCACAAGACTTTGCGGAACGTTACGGGGTTGGCACCCAAGCACCAAACATTGCCAATGTTGTTCTTCGCATCTTCGAAGAGAAGGCAGATAAGGCTGAAAACGAATGGAATCAAGAAGTCGTTTCCTTTGTCAACCACCATGCTGATATTCTTGGTCGACATGGTGTACGTCGTGTGTCTATCCTCCTTTGCCGCCGTGGCCAATACCCTGTATATTACACCCTGCGCGATAACGACGGAGCCTGGAAGGAAGAACAAGCCATTCGCAACATCGAACCGGCCCTTGCGTTCCAACTCGAACTTAGCCGCCTCTCGAATTACAACCTAACACCCTGCTTTGTGGAAGCCAAGCAAATTCATATCTACCATGCCATTGCAAGGGAGAATCAACTCGACAACAGATTTTTCATCCGGGCCCTTGTTCGGCCAGGACGTATTCGCGGTTCGATGAGTATGGCAGAATACCTCATTTCGGAAACCGATCGGCTCGTCACAGGCATTCTAGACGCTTTGGAGATTGTTAGTGCTCAGCATCGTACCGCTGATTGCAACCATATTTTCATGAATTTCGTTTACAATTTGCCCGTCGAATACGAAGATGTGCTCGCTGCGATTTCTGGCTTCATCGAGCGGCACGGGAAGCGGCTCTGGCGTTTGCACGTTACTGGCTCTGAAATTCGCATAGCACTTGAAGACAAGGAAGGCAACGTTACGCCTATTCGTTGCATCCTTGAAAATGTTTCTGGATTTATCGTTAATTACCATGGTTACCAAGAAATTGCAACCGACAAGGGAGCGACAATATTGAAGTCGATTGGTGACAAAGGGCCCCTTCACTTGCAGCCTGTCCATCAAGTATACCCAACCAAGGAGTCACTACAACCGAAGCGTTACCAGGCCCATCTCATTGGCACCACTTATGTCTATGACTTCCCCGATCTATTTTCAAAGGCACTGCACAACGTTTGGGTAAAAGCGCGCAAGACAGATCCGTCCTTGGTTCTCCCAAAGTCATTTTTGGACTCTCGGGAACTCGTACTAGATGAGCACGACCAGCTCACTGAAGTCGACCGAGCACCAGGCAATAACACCAGTGGTATGGTGGCATGGGTCTTTACACTTCGGACGCCAGAATACCCCAATGGTCGAAAAGCCATCGTTATCGCCAATGATATCACCTACAAAATAGGATCATTTGGCCCAGTCGAAGATGCATACTTCTACCAAGTCACGCAGTACGCCCGTGGTAAAGGTCTGCCTCGCATCTATTTATCTGCAAATTCCGGCGCCCGTATTGGGCTGGCAGAGGAGGTTCTTCCTCTTTTCTCTGTTGCTTGGATCAATGAATCGCAACCAGAAAAAGGTTTCAACTATCTGTACCTGTCGCATGAAAACTATTTGAAGCTGCAAGAAAAAGATTCTGACATCGTCCGGACGATTGAAATCGATGTAGATGGGGAGCGGCGACACAAGATTACGGACGTCATAGGTCGCGTCAATGGCCTTGGAGTGGAGTGTTTGAAAGGTTCTGGTCTTATTGCTGGAGAGACTTCTAGGGCCTACGACGATATTTTCACTATCACTTTAGTCACCGCACGATCTGTCGGTATCGGAGCTTACCTTGTTCGCCTCGGCGAGCGAGCAGTCCAAGTGGAAGGGCAACCAATTATCCTGACCGGCGCCCCAGCGCTAAACAAGGTCCTTGGCCGAGAGGTATATACGTCTAATCTGCAACTCGGTGGCACCCAAATCATGTTCAAGAATGGTGTGTCCCATCTGACAGCATCAAGCGATCTTCAGGGTGCAAGCCAAATACTTGAATGGCTTTCGTACATCCCCGAATTCAAGAACGCCCCTCTCCCCATTCGCCCATCACCTGACAGCTGGGACCGCGATATCGCCTACACGCCTCCCAAAGGCGTATACGATCCACGCTGGTTCATTGAGGGTAAAGTTGACGAGTCTTCTCAGGAGTGGTTGAGTGGATTCTTTGATAAAGGATCATTCCAGGAAACACTCAGCGGTTGGGCCCAGACTGTTATTGTTGGACGTGCACGTCTCGGAGGCATTCCTATGGGGGTCATTGCAGTGGAGACACGTACGATTGAACGCGTCGTCCCTGCTGATCCTGCAAACCCCGCTTCATTTGAGCAACGTATTATGGAGGCTGGTCAAGTCTGGTATCCAAATTCCGCTTATAAAACTGCGCAGGCTATTTTCGATTTCAATCGAGAAGGTTTACCGCTCATCATTTTTGCCAACTGGCGAGGTTTCTCGGGCGGCCAGCAAGACATGTATGACGAGGTCTTAAAGCAGGGCTCCAAGATTGTTGATGGCTTGTCGAGCTACAAACTACCCGTTTTCGTCTACATTGTGCCTAATGGTGAGCTTCGTGGTGGGGCGTGGGTTGTACTTGATCCCTCCATCAATCCGGAGCAGATGGAGATGTACGCCGATGTTGATGCCCGAGCTGGTGTGCTTGAACCCGAAGGCATTGTTGAAATTAAGATGCGTCGTGATAAGATTCAAGTTTTGATGGAAAGGCTGGATTCGACCTATGCGTCTTTGAAGCGGGACAGCAAGGATAGCTCTAAAACTGCGGAAGAGCACGCCGCTGCTACTTCAGCTCTTACAGAACGTGAAACACTCCTGCAACCCACTTACAAGCAGATTGCCTTGCTCTATGCAGATCTACATGAGTAGGTTCTTGGTTGATCCCAGATTCCACGAACTAACGGTTTTGCCTTGTGTCCAGTCGTACAGGTCGAATGGAAGCGAAAGGTTGTGCGAAACCTGTTGTCTGGAAGAATTCCAGGCGTCACTTCTATTGGGCAGTTCGTGCTCGCATCGCCAAGTCGTCGGCACTGGCTCATCTAGCAGAGGCCGCCCCCGACACATCATTTGACTATCGCTCTCGACTGCTGTATTCATTGGCGGGAATTGAGCCGACGGATGATTATCGTCGAACGGGAGAGGTTCTTGAGAAATTAGATATCTCACAAACTCTTGCCCAACTCAAGGCCGACCGTTTGCTGAGTAAATTAATACAACTGACGAAAGACGATCGAAAGGTAGCTCTGGACAGCTTCACCCGCTTGGCCGAAAACTTTTCGAATGAAGAGAAGGCGGCTTTGTTGACTGTATTGAAACCTAGTGAGTTTCTCCCTCATGTTAGCAACGCCGTCAAAATACTGACATCCACCCAAGGTACTTGACATTAGATACATAGAGTTTCCACTTCCGAGTCGACTTTGACTCACGGCTTTCATTCTCTAGCATATCGCTACGCTTTCCAAATATCTCATAGTCAGCGGTTATATTTCTACAACTTCTCGTAATCTGCAATCAAGTAAAATTCGATGTTGATTCGATGTGAACCTGAAATCTGACGTAAGTCACCCAACTTGGTAAGTAACACCCATTATGGGCCATCTTATTACTGTGGCTACGTGAGTTCTCCTCTTCCATCCCTATGACCATTGGTTGAGTCCCTATTTCAGTTGGTGAGGGAAACATCGTTGTCCTATTACCTGCAATGACATTTCGCGCAGCTCCCTCAACCAATGGGCACTCGATTTTCAAGTAAAATTTTTTTGTCTTATTTCGGTGGTGTGTTGAACATTGGATAGGGAAACTATGAGAGGATCATAGCCAGCATCTCCGTAGCCAAGAGCCGTGGGGCTACTCTAAGAGTTGGTCCTGAACTGGAGATACCGTCAGTCTCCATCTTGCAGCCTTCGTGCTTCAGGAGTGACTTGCTCTTGTTAGTGGCTATGGTTGTTATGATCACTTTTTGGAAGGTTAGAATGTCACATCAGGCAATATTAGTTGCTCATTATCATACAGGCGACACCGTCCTTCATTCATGGGAAGTTTTGGCAAAGATTTTATCATCGGATGAGACTATGGGCATCGTTTGCGATCTGGGAATGTAAGCACTCCTATATAGATCCCGTCTCTTTCTCACTTACAGTGATTCACTTAGGCCTGTTGTACACAAGAACGTAATTTACAACTGCCGGGTCATCATACATGACAAAAAAATCGTCCTCATCCGCCCTAAGATGTGGCTTGCGAATGACGGAAATTACCGTGAATTGCGATACTTCACACCCTGGATGAAGCATCGCCAATGGGAAGAACATTACCTGCCACGCATTGTTCAGGCGGTTACCAAGCAGGTAGCACATTACCATTCTATCATTTCTGTCGTTCAATTTCTGCAGGTTAAAGTACCCTTCGGAGATGCCATCATTAGCACTCTCGACACTTGCATCGGCGTCGAGCTATGCGAAGAGCTTTTTACACCAGCAAGGTACGGTGCCGTGTTCACTGGAAAGTCACTACAATTGACTGTTTCCTAGTCCTCATATTCTCATGGGCCTGGATGGGGTCGAAATATTTACAAACTCAAGTGGAAGTCATCATGAGCTTCGTAAACTCTATAGAAGGGTTGAATTGATCAAGGAGGCAACGCTTAAGGTTCGTCAAAAAAAAAATCAATCAATTTTGATATTGCAATTGAATGACCCTTAGCTCGGTGGAGTCTATCTATATGCCAATCAACAAGGGTGCGATGGTGATCGTCTCTACTACGATGGCTGCGCCATGATTGCCGTAAATGGACATGTCGTTGCTCAGGGTACTCAATTTTCCTTGACTGACGTTGAAGTTGTTACTGCAACTATAGATATTGAGGACGTTCGGGCCCATCGCGCATGTTCTAGTAGGAGCAACCAGGCTGCCTCCAGCGAATCCTACCACAGGTTTGAGTTGAATTTTGCTCTTTCCAGCGGAAAGTTCGAGGAAGTCCGCGACGAGAACATGGTTGGGTTAGTTGGCAGTAAGTCTATACCAGTTAGATTTCACACCCCGGAAGAAGAAATCGCGTAGGTTGATATTTTCTTGGACTCTGTTTCCATTGACCTTTTTTATATAGCCTCGGCCCTGCCTGCTGGTTGTGGGACTATCTCAGGCGTTCTCGAACGCTGGGTTATTTCTTGCCACTCAGTGGTGGCATCGACAGTTGTGCGACCGCCATTATTGTGTACTCTATGTGTCATTTGGTCACAGCGGCAGCGAGTCGCGGAGGTACGCTTCTGTCAAAAAAAAAAGTGGAATCCATTTGACGACTACACACAGAGAAACAGGTTATTGCGGATGCCAGACGAATTGTTGGGGAACTTGAAGATTCTAACTATGTACCAACGGATCCGAAGGAACTCAGTCACCGCATATTCCATACCTGCTACATGGGGACTGAAAACTCGAGCAAAGAAACTAGGCAACGAGCGAAACAACTTTCAGAAGCGATTGGAAGGAAAGGAATGACGTTTGAATATTCACGACGGTGGAACTGACGCCTTAAATAGTTATCACATTGATTTAGATATGGACGCGGTTGTCACGTCTATCCGCCAACTTTTTATATTCGTCACTGGGCGTCATCCCCGATTCCGATCGCAAGGGGGATCTGATGCGGAGAATCTTGCTTTACAAAATATCCAAGTGAGTTTTATAAAATGTCGTTTGGAGCGAACCTTATTCCCATCAGGCCAGACTTCGCATGGTGCTTGCATACCTTTTTGCACAGCTTCTGCCTTGGGTGAGAGGTAGAAACGGAGGTTTACTTGTCCTGGGGAGTGCCAATGTTGATGAAAGGTTTGTTATTGGATCAGCGCACAACTCAAGTCTCATGAATTTAGTCTTCGTGGATATCTCACGAAGTACGATTGTTCTTCAGGTTTGTTGCAACTCCTGAGATATGACCGGGTGATCTGAAGACCTGCAGCCGATATCAACCCCATTGGTGGCATTAGTAAAACGGACCTGAAGAAATTCATTGCCCATGCCCAACTCGCGTTCGACCTTCCTACCCTAAAAGGGTAATACCTCGACCAGATTTACCAACGCTTGCTGACTGTGAAATTAGCTTCCTTGATGCTATCCCAACTGCCGAATTGGAGCCTATCACGGAAACATATGTGCAGTCAGACGAGGTATACCCATCAACACATCTGTGGACTTTGTTGACCTGAACCAGGCTGACATGGGCATGACATACGACGAACTGTCGGTTCTGGGTCGCCTTCGCAAGGTCGAGAAATGCGGTCCCTACAGCACATTCACAAAGCTTGTTCACGAATGGGGGTCTCTCTTATCCCCTGTGCAGGTATGGATGTGACTGTATAGTATAGTCATTTACACCATTGAACTCTTTTTCAGATTGCGGAGAAGGTTAAGCTCTTTTACTTTGAATACGCTCGAAATCGCCACAAGATGACTACCATAACACCAGCATACCACGCTGTGAGTCTCGTGTTGTTCAACAGATCATGGATTACTTAATCTCGGTCAAAAAATAGGAATCATATAGTCCCGATGATAATCGTCAGGAATTTCTTCCACACACCGAATTGAAGCT
>Ga0307517_10005132_pt1 | contig 19887 bp, 19 predicted proteins | sample 23_EM_MG_FD_194515 | JGI IMG/M metagenome (GOLD analysis project Ga0307517, IMG submission 194515) | Populus trichocarpa ectomycorrhiza microbial communities from riparian zone in the Pacific Northwest, United States - 23_EM | ecosystem: Host-associated > Plants > Roots > Unclassified | place... | reverse complement strand
GTTCTGGTGGACCGGGGCAGTAGCGGAGCGACGGGTCGCTCAGGGCTGGCTAAGGATGTGGAACACGCCAACGCTAGGCTCTAATTTGGTCGTCCTGAGGGCGTTCGCGGACCATAAAAGCCCCAGACGCTCGGTCTATCATGGGTGATTCCCCCCAGCCCACCTCGAATATCCGGGACGGCCTGTCTCTACTGCTCCGGGACTGTGATTCTGATACTTGAGGTTCGGAAATCCCCAGAGTACTTGGGCTTATGGTGTGAATTAATTGGCGATTCCATCCGAGCAGGACTCATTAACTGTCATCTACTCTGCATAGCCCAGTGGCAGGTGGCGTCGGCACGAAATTCTTGAGGCCCAGTTTTAATCTAACTCGTGTTGTTCATTGGGCTAAGCCTCGCTGCACATCTCCTCGTTGCGCATATTCTCAGGACCACGGTGTCCCTGCGATACTTATGAAAGCTGACTAGCCAAGCGACGCAGCTAGGAGCTCATCACGGTGCTGTGAGTCCAACTCCACCATTCCTAAAATGTCATGGAGCTCGGGAGCGAGGGCCGGCGGTTCGTCCATCTCTGATAGTCTACATCGCCGATTTCTTATCTTATCTGTGGTATTCGGCGAAGTCATCCAAGGGTGAACACGTCTATTTGCAACGACGCCCACGCGTGCCCGTGAAACCCTGGTATGAAACCCCCAGATGATTTGCATTCATTTGTTGAAGAACTTTCGATGTCCCATGGGCGGTATTCGTGTTGCCTCCTAGGCCCGGACTCAGCAAGCTTTCAAAACATCGCTTTTATTCAACTGCCCACGCCGGCATCGTTCACCGTACTGTGGTCAAGGGCACAGACAAGGGGCAAGCTACTGAGCGAATTCTCTGCGGAGAGGGCGTGTTGATTTTAGCCAACTCCCTGTGCCTTTGTGGCCACCGGGCCGCTCACGGGTTTCATTTCCGCTGCTCCTCGGTCCGCAAGGGCCCACCAGTGCTGCATGTTACTCCCCCTCAGCACCCACCAAGCCCGGGGTTATAGCTGCGGAAGTTGAGAGGGACAACTTTCTCTGGACTGGCCTTGAAAAGTTCCTGCCATCTGTACGTACTTTGTGGAGCACCGTTTATCACATCCGCATTGTTGGCCGTCTGCCTCGTTATGGAGCGCCAACCCTGCCCAATGACACTTCTCTTCCACAAACCTTGCCAGCGTGGCATCTTTAAGTTGCGCGCCATGTGACGCGGTTCTACAACCCGTAGTACGCTCCGTGGCGATCGGACTTGGTCCGCGATACCCGTTGTGCTCTGCCGTACGAGAAACTTCTGCGTCGAAGGGCGTATGCAGTTGTCCCGCAACACCGGCGCGGTTCTCTTGGCGGGATTTACAGAGGAAGCAAATCTGACGGAGATCTGGCGTCGTGGCTTCTACGTTGCGCGCAAAGAGCGGAGGAAGCGCGATTGGATTATCCCATGGCTGAACAGAGAAGGCTAATCTCAAATTCTGATGGCCACTGGGAATTACTTGTCCGGGTTTCTTGCGTACTTGGTAATGGGTACCCAGGGAAGGGTCCCTCCGGGATTACGGAAGTGCGGGACGGGGTGACCACGATGGCACGGATCGACAAGCTGACCTGACCATTATCCAACTCGCCGTTGACACTTGGGCTCGTGACCCCATAACTTCCTCTGAGCCTGTGCGCCTCGAACAGCGTTTTCGGTTCCCTCTGGACGCCTTGATACCTGTAACACTCCGGGTCTACTTGTGGCGAGTGCTAAATGTCCTAGTCAGACGCTCGCAAGGCGCCACCCTCTCCCCTTCTCTTCGTTCCAACCCCGTTCACTGTGTTCCGCTCTTTTGAATGGTCATTCCGCGGTGACAGATCGGTTCGGACTTTACAGATTGTCTGCCCCTGTGGAAAGTTCAATTGCTTAATGAACCGATGGAGGGTTGTTAGGTTCCCGTCCCTCAGATCCTTGGATCTGGGCAGATGGCTTGCTCCGGTCATCGGACGCTCGTTGTTGACAATCCGGAAATTCCCCGTTCCGGAAACGGATATGTGTATCTGGATACAGTGCAGACAGTCTGCCGTATAGTTGCATCCCACACAGTGATTGCGGGACCCGTTATCTTTCCACCATCGATATCAGTATTGATTAGGCATCCTTGGGAGCCATGACGTAGCGGACGGTTGAATAAGGATCGTCGGACACGCCTACGTTTCACATCCCTGGGTGACAATACCAATGCGGCATGAAATTGTGACCTTCGGATACCCCGGTACAATGCAGAAACTGCGGCAAGAGGCTCGTATTTATGGCCCGTGTGCCTGCATCGCTGGAATCTCTTATCCCAGCCATGATCCGCGACCGCTCCGGATTTCAATCGCCTAGAACTTGCGCGCATTCAGTCGAGGCTAGCACCGGGTCTGGCCACTGGTAGCCGGCCAAGTGAACAGCAGCCAACAAGAACAATCAAGTAACGGTGAAGGGTGGCACTCTACCGATTATCATGGTCAATGCAATCGGACGGTGTGATTGTGCATTCCAAAGAAACCTAGGATAACGCATTTCACGATGAGGTCACTATTACAAGACGCAGTGAAGGCGAGTAACGCTGCAACGGTGGCCCATTCATGCCACTGACCAGGGAGTAGCGTTTAGGCATCTATTTGGACGAAATCTTCCAGGGTGATCTTCGCCCCTTGGTCGCGATGAATCCCCTCGTCTCCAATTGAGTGGCGTTCATGACGACGAATGCACGGGCTGGGCGTTCTTGGTTGTGAGGTTCCTGGTGACTTGGCTTGACCTGGCCTCTTCGACCAACCGCGTCTTTGATGGACAGATCCGCCTCCGAAAGGCACGAACCCGTACAGTGATCGCGGCCTCGATCGGATCGAGGGACTTGGGCGATCTCAACCACTGCTCAACGTTGAAGCTCGTGTAGGAATACAATGAGCCGGATGACCTCGAGGTTCCTGGGTAGACGCGTGTATGACTGGTGGTGGTGTCGGAGTGGCAAAAGTGGCAGGTGCGGTCTAATGAGGTCAGCCTCGCCAATAGATTCTGATGACCTGATGACCCAGGGCCTGCAGATCTGGGGTGGTCCCCGCCCGCCGTAAGCCGTGTACAAGTGGATCAGCGAATCAGGGGAGATCCTTGGTGATATTAGACTACTGCAGCGAGGAACAAAGGCACGTTCTGGGGATTCATTCCGGGATTTAGCATCAACAAGGGCGAGTGCTCGGAGGGGAGATCACCCTGCAGCCCGAAGAGGGTTAGCTATGAGAAGATACGTCTCGTGCACGCATGGGTAATGTGATTTACCTCACTTTAGTCCTCCGGCACGAGGCGTCGGCTGTTGACACGTAACGAAGGGGATAATAAGACGGCATGCCGAAGAACGTTCCATCCGCGTGGCGCATACACTGGACAGTTTATAGCTGGGACCGCTAATGCCCGTATACCGCAACCCGCAACATACAGGAGGAAAGGTCGTTCTATGTGGTCTCGATAAAACCAGCAGCCGAAGCGAAAGCACGTACTGCAAGAAGGTCACGGCGTTGATTTGTTGGGCGGGTGTGCCGAATAAGGAAGGAGCTTACCTAAGCCAACTATAAGCAATTGAAGCCTACGGCGGCAATAGACTGAATCCCGCCTTTGTACGCCGACGCCCAGCGACCCGAGACGCTCTCCCATTCCTTCCAGGTCTGCAACTCGCTCGCAGCAGACTCGCTGCCACTTGCTTGAGGCGTCGTTGAGGACGACTCGGAACTGCACGTGAATTCTCTCGCTCACTGGCCCAGTTACGACGCATCCCAACGGAAAAAAAATCAGTCATGCCTTCGACGATGGCCCCCGGTGATGTTGGTAGCAGTCAGCCGTCTACGCCCTCCACGCCCTCTTGGAAATCCATTCTCAGGCTCGCCAGCCCGTCCTCCAAAAGGTCCAACACGCGCAGCACTTCCATGCTGTCGGTAGACACCACCAATATTCAGAACCAACTTCCTCTCCTTACTCCTTCCTCTGTCACCTCCGCCGAGCACAGATTCTCCTCCAATTCCACCTCTTCAGCCACTCAGTCCAGTGGCTCTATTTCGAACCCCACGTCGCTGTCGTCAAGGCCCCCACCGTCGTCCAGCAGGAGCATCACGCCTGCCTACTCCACTTCCCAACTGTGGTCGCCGGATACGCAACCGCCTCCGCCACTCAACACGAAGTCGTCTAGGTCCCTGCTGAAGACGAAATCGGACAAGCAGCGGAGTATGCTTGGTCGCTCACCAATTCACCTACATCCAGAAAGCGGAGCTCAGCCGATACCCATAGAGCAGACGCGATCGGCCAATCTCCCGTTCCAGAAATCTGCGACTAGATTCATTCGTCGGGTTGCGTCAGCTCCAAACACAAAGGGGCTTTTCGCCCTCGGTTCCCGATCGACACCGGCGATTACGGTTACGAAGAACGGCTTGTTGTCTCCTGCCATGCCACCCCTCCCCGGACAGCAACGACCGTCGGACAACGAGCATACATCCTTGGAGACTTCCTCTTCCGGCTCATCGGACCATCGTACGTTGGTGCAGAACGGAGCGACAGGTGGGAATAGACCCAAGCCGACTCGGGTGAACAGCATTGGGGCCGGTATTGTTCTCGCTTCGACAAGGAGCAAGGAACGGATGACAGGCTCCAGTCTGGGTCATGAAGCACCCGGACGAATCGCCTTCAGGAGGACGTATTCGAGCCACTCGATCAAGGTGCGATCCGTGGAGGTGAGCGCGTCGAGCTTCCAGAAGATTAAAATGCTCGGTCGCGGTGATGTCGGGAAAGTATATCTCGTCCGGGAGAAGAAGACGGGAAAGCTTTTCGCTATGAAAGGTGACGCTCCCGCTGCGCCTTTTTTGCCTGTTGCTCCGTTTTCTCATTGTGAGCACAGTCCTCTCAAAAGCCGAAATGATCGAGCGGAAGAAGATCAAGCGGGCTCTGACCGAGCAGGAGATTCTTGCGACAGCGAACCATCCGTTTATCGTCACACTTTACCATTCATTTCAATCGGAGCAATATCTTTATTTCTGCATGGAGTATTGTATGGGAGGGGAGTTTTTCCGGGCTCTGCAAAGCCGTCCTGGAAAATGCCTACCAGAGGAAGCGGCCCGGTTTTACGCCGCAGAGGTAACCGCAGCGTTAGAGTATCTGCACCTCATGGGTTTTATCTATCGGGATCTCAAGCCCGAGAGTGGGTCGTTTTATCTTTTTGTTTGTGGTGAGGGATCTGATGAAAAGGCGATCCCCCGTTTTTAGATATCCTGCTACATCACTCTGGACACATCATGTTGTCAGACTTTGACCTGGCGAAACAATCGGGCGAGCCGGGAGGACGGCCAGCGACGATTCATCAATCTGAACTCAATGGTGTAAGGCCGACTTCCGCCGTCCAGTTTTTGTGTTATCAAGGACTCACAATTGAATGGATGAATTGGCTCAGATACCCTTGATTGATACGCGGTCCTGTACGGCAGATTTCAGGACGAATTCTTTCGTTGGTACCGAAGGTTCGTGACGCACCTTCCGCTTCCACGGAACGCAGCACTGACCCAGGTGGTAGAATATATCGCACCCGAGGTCATCAACACACATGGGCACACCTCTGCCGTGGATTGGTGGACGTTGGGTATCTTGATCTACGAGATGATCGTCAGTGCAGCCGATTCTTTTGCCACGAGAGACCGAGCTGACAGGAAATTGATTTTACCCCTTGGACAGTACGCTACGACGCCATTCAAAGGGGGCACGCGCGATGATACATTTTCAAACATATTGAAGATACCCGTGCACTTCAAGGATTCACCCAAGACTTCCCCGTAAGTGACACGTTCTCGGGGCTGTCATTCTACTTTCATTTCTCGGCTTCATTGGGCGATTTGCTCTTATGTCGACTACCTTGGCTTCGGTTAAGGGGTTCGCGTTTCTATCGTTATGATGACCGAGTGCTGTGTCGCTGTGCCTGTTGGTTGTGGGTCGCTATCCTGGGCGATGAGCTGACGGCCCTGTTTACCTCATATTTAGGTCGTGCAAGGACGCCATCGTCAGACTGCTTGACAAGAACGAACTTACACGGCTGGGAAGCAAGAGCGGAGCGAGTGAGGTCAAGCAGCATAAATGGTTCTCCAAAATCAATTGGGGATTGCTCAGAAACACCCAGCCACCTGTAAGTTCCGTTTTATGGGTTATTTTCTCCACACATCCTCTCCATCCCCGGACGTGTCAAACGGCCACGAGTGGGAACATCCCTGCTCTGTCATCAGACATGTGGCTTTCGCCGTTTGCAGTTCCTCTCGCCACAAGGACCGGAGATGATGGGGTGATGATATTTGTTATTCAAGTTTGTTGACCCACGTGCAATTTTTGATGTCCACTTTGTAGATCGTGCCAGCGTCAACGAACGGAGTAGACGAGGTGAACTTCCGACAGATGGAATCGGGGTCAATGCACCACGACCCGCACCCCATGAAGAAGGGGACGGGTGGGGGGGAAAAGAACGCGACGTTGAAGGCCATGGCCGGTAAACCGGGTGGGCGGAACAAGAGCAACATCACTGGTGACGACGACATGGAAACGGCCCCGGCGACACCGTCGAGCATGACGATTGATAAGGAAGACCTGTTTGGGGCATTCGCCAACGTAACGTTGCACTATGATGGAGAGACCTAGTGAGTGGCAATTTTGCACGCTCGTTTGGTTCTGGGATTTACCAAACCCGTTTTTTTTTTCGCTCTCGCGAATCAGCTGATGGTGGTGCTGGGGAGAAACGTTTGTCACGTCGTGAATGTTCCGCTCGCTGATTCCTTACTCAAACGGTGTGGACGAGAGGTGGAAGGGCTGGGATTCATCGGCTTAATCCGAGGTTTTTCCAGCCCGCTGTCCCGCCTCAGTTCACCGGTGTTTTGTCCGCATTTTTGGTATATGTTCGTTTGCTTGTTTGATGTCCATCGCTCTGCTTTTCCCGTCATCTGTTCATCGTCATTCCCCGCTCCCTCCGGGAGCTGTTTTACCCTTCATTTACGGATTCCCCTCCGCAAGATCGTAAAGAAAAATTAAAGCATTGTATTATTCGGTCACTCATGGTTTGCACATATAGTACTTTACCCGTCGTAGTGTACGTAGTTCGTTCTGCGCGTTTGGAACGGTTTCACTTTTCTATATTTCGTTTCAGATGATGTATAGAAATAGAATTCTAGTTTGAGGAGACGGGGAGTGTTCTGTGGGGAAAGGTCAGAAAGGAGTCGGGATACTCCGTGGAAGATGCCGAGGGCAGCGATGGCCGGTGAATTTGTTGAAGTGACCGAGGCTGCAAGCGAGCCATGTGCCGCACGGAAACCTAATTTCTGGGGGGCATTGATTGGAACAAAGGAGGGGGTTGTGCGCTGGGCCGGTGGGGGGGCTGGCGGGGAATTTTGTGTGCGCCCCGCCGTGCTCTCTCTCTGCTCGAGCTGGGAGGAGGAGGTCTGCGGGGAGGGGAGCCCGGGGAAATGAGCCCAGCAGAGCGGAGAGCGCGACCTCTTACGTCTTGGGGGAAAAACAAAAATAAATAAATATTTAGCGGCTTCGCTTGTTTTCCTGGGTGGCTGTCAGCTTATTTCAGTCCATACCTCCGTCTCTGCTTCCGCCTTTCTTCCAACGGCGCTTCTCTCCCCTTCACCCGCCGTCTTCTTCTCCATATCTCCCCTTCGTCATCCATCCCCCCCATGGCTGACCTCTATCCTCCCTCCTATCCCCCGAGGCAGCAGCAGCCCCAGCCCTACCATCCCAGGGATTCCCAATCCTATCAGCTCAATCAGCAGCCATCCCTCTCCTACCCTGCAATCATGTCATCCCAGCAGAACCAGCAGCAACAGCAGCAGCAACAACCACCCCCACCACCCCCCTCCTCTGGCTCGCTCTCCCCGGATGACGAACATCCCCAGAAACAGCCAGACCAGTCCACCACGCCAAAACCCGACCAACCGGGCCATTCCAAGCCTCAGGCTACGTTCCTCACAAAACTCTACGCGTTAGTACCTTCATGTCGGCCCTCTCGTGCCCTCTTCCTCTCTTCCCTCCGTGTCCACCGGCCTGACGCTTCTCTCCACACAGACTCCTCGAGCGTCCAGAAAACCATCATATGATTCGGTGGGATCCAGCTGGAGAATACATCATCGTAGAAAAGCCAGAGCAGCTCGCCCTCCACGTCCTTCCTTCTGTCTATCGCCAGTCTCGCTTCGCAAGCTTCTCCCGACAACTTAACGTACGTCTCGCTCCTTGTCTCGTGTCATCCTCTCCCCATCATTCTACTTTAACTTTCTCTCACACACTCTTCCTCCGCACATCCCCTTCTGACACGCGTGTTTCGCGTTCCATAGATCTATGGCTTCATGCGCAAGGTCAACCTGCGAAATGTCGACCCAGCCATCGATGATCCAGATGCCAGCACCTGGTGTAAGTGCCATGACGTCCCGTTCGCTCGATCGCAGTCTCCCGTTTGTTGACGCTTGCGCCTCGCAGCTCACCCAACTTTGACACGGCATTCGCCTCCAGAGGTTGTGGCCAACTTCAAACGTCGCGTGCCTCCGCGCCTGCCAAAGCCCAAAAGGAGAGAGACCGATCCCGCACCTGGTCCCGCATATCCTGCCCAGAGAAGCAACCAATCAATGGGTCCCGTGTCTCTTCCTCCCTCGTCTGTCCCTCAGCAGCGACCTCCTCCTGTGAACGGCAATCCTCGTCCTCGAGGGCTATCTACTCCAGGAAGCTACTCCCCACTGAACCAGAACGGCGCTCCCACTGCTGGCTGGGGTTCTGCCGATGTATTCCCCTCCGTGTCTGGACCTGGCACCATGAGGGGTACAGCTCTGCGTCCTTTGACCGTTCCCTCTGACCCACCGATGAACTCGCACCTGTACAGTCACCCAAGTCACATACAGGGACTCTCACCGGCCGACGAAACACCTCCTTCGACCGCGGGCGGTTATGGATCTATGCCCCCTTACTCGTCACACGGCCAGAACCGAGGGATGATGGCTGAACAGCAACACCAATTTGCTTACGCTATGACGGATGCAAACCCTGGTTCCTCAGCGTGGTCATCCAACACGGCACCGTCTCATTCGGCATCTCTCTCGTCTTTGCTTAACCCGTCAAGTCAGGGTGGTTCTTCCTACCCTCGTGGCGCACCTGGGCCCGGCCAGATGTCGTATCCCTCTCCTTTCGCTCATGGGCCTGGTCAACACAGTCCAGACAGCCGACCAAACACAGGATATTCGGTTATCTCTGCTTATGACGAAACCGCTTCCCCAACGTCACATGCCGGATTTGACTATTCCCGGCCCAATTCAAGCCACCACCGGGGAGTGTCCCCTGGCTCTTCACGACCGGGATCCTCGCATCGCGTGAACTCGGGAAATTATGGACAGCCTGGATCGCTGAGCATTCGTAGGGCGCGGAGACACTCGCAGGCAATGAGTCCGTATCCATCCCCATATGATGATGATCGGCCGTTGACAGCGAACCACCCCGACGACCGAGCGCGTGAGATTGGGCTTCCACGGTCGAGAAGCATGATCAGCATCAACCAGCACCCCGAATACTCGTACAACCCTACGCACGCGGGGGGTGATTTCGCGTACACGGCTGGGGAGGGTGACGTATGGCCCAAGGGCACTAGGCCTGGAACAAGCGCGAGCTCTCTAAGCACCACGACCACGGGGTCACCTGAGACGGGGACTCCACCGGTCACACGTGGTGGACACCCTGGAGACTATACTGAAGCAGACGTCAGTCGTTGTGAGTGTTTGATCTTTTTCATATTTTTGCGCGTTCTTCCATTCCTCGCTGTCACCTGGTTATTTGATCCACATGCGCTCATGGTTTCATACGGTTAACTGACGATTAGTTTTGCATTGAACGTTGTGGGCAGTCACTCCCGACTTTGGATTCGTGTCGATGACGGACCATTTACCGCACTACAACAAGGAGTTGGAGTAAAGCCAGATCCGGGGAGGAGGGGGGGGCGAGATTGATCACCACACTCTCCCTCAGGTCTCTTCCATCATAGAAGTGGAATCGTCACTTGTGCTTTCGTTTTTTTCTTCTACTGCAGCAGCTTTAGGACGGACCGTTCGTTACGTTTGGGTTTTCTTGTCCATCTTTTTCTGTTCTTTTACTTTCCCGTTTCCTCATGTCGCTGTTGATTTCCTCCACATTGCTTTCCTGTGATCCTCTCTCCCCCTCTGCCATGCACTTCCTGACCTCCCCCCATGGGCTCGCAACAACCCCGACCTCTCGACCGGCACTCTTGTTTTTGAAATCCATTTGTATACCTCGATCCGGTTTCTCTTTCCACCCATTCCTCGATTGCCGATTGACAAGATGTTTCATTCGCAATGGCCTAATGGGTGCCATTGTCTTGGCTTTCGTAGCCTTGTTCTCTGTAGCCTCTTTCTTCGCGAAGGATCGATCCACGGGCGCGTTTGCCGCACAGTCGTTCTGTCTCTGTCTCTGTCTGTCTCGACCGCCCGTCGTGGTTCGTTTCTTCCGCACACGTACATTCCTTTGTCTTCCTTTCTCGCCGAGTTTATCAAACGGAACTGTTGATACCCAAAGCAGACACAAAGCACCCCATCAAAACGGGTTTCTTGGACACTCTCCCCACTCTGGCATGGGCCGACGTGATATATTTTTTGTTTTGCTTGGCTTTTTGATTCGCAAGATTGGTTCGGTTGTCGTTTGACATATAGGTTGCGAGATCACCGTTGAGTTGAGGTTACGGATGAGATTCTGACGTCTGACAGGGCTAATCCCACTGGAGCGGCGAGGTATCACGGCAACGGATAAAGGTGTCTGTCTCTCTTGGATGTTTTCGGATGCTCTTGGGCGAGTGTTTCGGATGTTAGGATAGGCCATGTGCCAGAAGGGGGGGGGGTGGCGTATCTTGAGTTTGAATGGGACTGTGCTTGTGCCGATGAGAGGTGTCTACCAACTTTGGGTGGGAGTGTTCCATTCTCAATTGACCGTGACCCACCGTTGATAGACCGTTGCAGATCAGAAGTCGTGTTTTCTTTTCGGTGCGGGCCGTAGGGGCCGTTGCATTGAGATTGCGATGCGTGACCTGAGCTGCACACGGCGTGTTTCGTACAGAACAGACTCGGGCCATAGGATGCGATAGGGTGCTCGGGATGTGTTTAGCTTTATGCCCCGTTTGGTTCTTCGGTCGCCTCTGTATCTTGTGAACTAAGCTCGGCTCATGGTGGAATTCGTAAACCCCGCCGGGGTTATAGTTCACGTCGCGTAGTTCGGAGGGGGGATTTGAAAAAAGAAAACCTGATATGCATATTATGAGGGGAGGAGGCGAGGGGGGGGAGTAGGTGTGTGACTCTTTGGTGAGATGTTGTGATACTCTGCGAGGCTCCTCCCTCTCTCTCTCCCCCGAAGAAAAAAAAAAAGATCTTCGAAATAGAACGCAACCATTCTCCGATTGGAAATTGAATCATAACCAGAAGAATGAATTTGGGATATTCAGCCGCGCTCGACATTTCCGGCGTTTTTTGACGGCATATGGGCGTTTTTGTAGGGTTTTATGTTCATCGTTATTTTGGTTTATTTCTATAATAAAGATATTTTATTATACCATGTTTTTTTTTCTTTTCGGGTTATTTTATTTTTGGATAAGCCTCTCCGTGAATCCGAGTTTGGATCGCGCGGCGTTTTGGGTGGAAGGGGGGGGGGTATTTGTACACAGTACCCCGGATCGTCTGTTCACCCGATATGTGCGTGTGGGATCCCCCTTCTGCACGATTGGTAGATCCGGCAGAGGGGGGAGACGGTCGAACTGGAATTCCCCCCCCCCTCCTTCGTGTGTGTGTGCGTGCGCGCGCTTTGCTTCTGCTTCTCTGCTTCTTGTCAACGGGAAGAACGGAGTTTAGCTGGATTTTGTGTGCGTGTATGTATGTGTGTGTGTGTGTATACGTTCCTCGGGACGGGATGATCTGGCCTATCAGTTCGCGGAGGGGGGCTGCTGGCTGGAGCAGATGCGATCGTGTCGGAGGGTGTGGAGAGAGAGAGAGGGTTCTGTGCAATGGAGAATGGGAAACTTCTTCCCCGGTTCGACCTTCTGGCCCGGGAGAGTAAGCTTAAGCTTGATAGTCTTTTCTTGGTGGAGATATCCTTCCACTTTGACATTGTACGTACTCGTCATCATCACATGCACACATATCCCCCTCCTATGTCCGTGATCACCTGTCTCTCCGATGATCCTCGTTCGCTCGAACTTTGCTGTTCCCACCGGGTCGAGCGTCTCTCTCCTCTCTCTCTCTCTTTGCAGCTGCGGAACTTCAGGCTCAGGTCGCTCCGAGATCGGGATCATATTGAGCGCCCATCATGCATCACCTTCTCTCCCTCCCCACTCGTCGTCGTCTCGACAAGCAAGCGGGAAAAACCTGTGCATGTCTCCTCTCCCCACCGTCCCGGTCGGCTAGCTAGCGTGGATTCGGAGCCGAAAGGGGCCCCCATATCATTTTTGACGGTTCAACGTTCAAGAAACTCCATCTGTCATCTACGAAACCTTCCTTTGCCAGCGTAAATCCGGTGTATGTATCATTCACCGATCTTGTTGCCCCCGGAGGCGAAACGGGTTTCTGGTCGCTCCTCCTCCCTCCTCGCGCGGTTGCCAAGACGATAGACGTGATATATGTGATGCCGCCGCCAGCTGTGCCGGTCCCCCAGCGAGAGTATATGCATTTCAAATCCAGCGGATGATCCACGCAAAAACGTGTGTGTACGGTTTCGAAGCCAGAAGCAAGGAAGGAAGCCTAGCGGAATATAAGCACAGGATCAGAAGACGAGAAGCGATGACATGAACATGTAAGCATGACGGCCACACCCTCGTGTCCCCTGACAGAAGCGTCGAGAAGCGTGGGGGGAGTCAGCCACAAGGCTGTTGGAGAACCCCCCCCCTAGCACACAGCAGGCGCCGACCTGCCATTCGTGTTCATATCCGACGTACGATGCGATTCGGACATGGGCACAACAACGCATGTCAGTTTTCGGTCTATTGCGTCCACCGCTACTCGTGTGGGCCATATATTGCGACTTGCATTCAAATCCAGATCAGAATGTCTTACCCTCTCGCGCGAATTTCGCATCGTGCCGTCAGTTTGGCGGCGTCTAGCGGTGGGCCCGGCGCGCGCGTTCATTTCAGTCAACTTTTTTGCCCATCAGTCCCACGCGTTTTCCAAACTTTCATTTGGAGTGAAACAAACAACCGATATGAAAGCCGCTGACACGATGCCAGCTTATACCGGCCTCCGATTGGGCGGAAGATACAAAAAAACGCGCGCCCGTGGTTTGGTTCCGCGTGTGTCTGTCTCCTCTCCATCAGGAGGGTACATCTCTGCCAAGGGATTATGTTTACATCTGCGCCGTGCGGAGATTCGGGTACTCAACTGGTATGACGTGCCTGGATATCTGGGCTCCCTCGGATAAGCCCACACGAAATCAAGGGTTCAAAAAAAAAAGGGGAAAAGAGACCCCCTCTTCATTGCACCGGAGATGCGTTTACTCAGTTATCAAGCGCACGCGTTGATGGCTTTGTTCTGCACCGGGTCTCTGGCATATGCCATGGGGGAGAGAAACTGTCTGGCTTGTCATGGAAAGCTGCGTTAGCTCTCTGGCACGACCGCTACGGGCGACCGATTTGGATTCCCGTGAGAATTCACACAGGCTTACTTCATCCGGTTGTGGGGTTGTGAACCTTCTTGGGCGACGCGAGGGGATCTACAGAAGCGAAATCCGTAGTGCACTATAATTACTGATGCATGATATCCCGTGGTCGGATACACCACCCCACTCGTCCAGTGGGTGTATGGAAGGCTGCGGATATGTTGGAATCGACGGCACGGCGTAACGAACCTCATGTCCAAATCGTATAACTCCAACTGTAGCCATAAACACCCTCGAGAAGCGAGACAGCAGCGTTCTGATCCCGAGACTCCGAGTCGTGCGGGACAGTTATCGAGGATGCGGCTGGCGCTGACCGCTGAGCTACGGCATCCCGGGCCGCGGGCCGCAGCGGGCAGGAATGACAGTTCCCGTTGCACGGATCAACGCAGATTCTTCAGCCTGTTGGCTCGGAGATAACACAAAGAGACCCCCCTTCGAAATAAAATTTGCCAAATTCAGTAAGCACCAAGTGGGGGTGTGTCTCTCTCCTCTCCCCGGCCGTGTGAACGAGACAACAGTCATGGCGGTCACGTACATACAGTCCTGGGATCCTGGGAGTCCGCGCGGTCGGACCTACTATTATTTTTTTTTTCAAAGCGCGAGAGATCATGCGAATTATGTAGATATATTTTCCCCCCTCTTTCCGCGTCTGCGCTCGGAGCGGGAGATGAGTCCAGCGTCCGCGTCAACCGTCGGTCCCTTGACGCAAAACCACTAGCGTCTGACCCCCCAAGTTGATATCCACAGCAACAGAGTCGAAGCACCACTTCTGAATGGGCCATGGAATCCCTTTCGTTTCACGCCAAAGACCCCACTGCGCTTTTCTCGGACAGGAATGGTGGAGTCTCAGATCTCATCCATGATAAAACCCACAAGACCTCCGATGAACCACGAGACCCAAAACATCCCGGACATCAAAAACGAACGGAGATCTGGAGGGGGTGTGGGTAGAGGAAACCCACAAACGAACACGCGTAAACACAATAACCACCCTAGCAGTCTCTCCACCCCGGGCACCTCAACCGGGTTACACACACACGCTTAAGACCACTTGCCCGCTTCGAAGCCGACTTTACGGTGATCACCTGGCATACATACCCCTTCCATCATCAGCATCACTGCACCGGTACCACGGTTTTACAGGGAAGATATGACGTGTCGGAGGCTAGATTTTTCCGCGTGTAACCCATGATCCCCGCAGGGAAGGGGAGCAACTCCGAGGTGATTGGATCGTCAACGCGCGCCATGTGAGGCCCCCCTCCAATATACCGTTCAACGTCCTCCAGTCCATCGATTTCTCAGTCGGCCAGTCACCAGGGGCCCACACGGAACAATCCAAGAGGCGACAAGAAATGAATGCTTTGCGGGTCAGGATGGTGGCAGATAAAGTCGGACGATAGCAGTTGGCCGGAAGGACTTCCCCGATGAACGCATTTATCAATCCATCGCATCGCATCCCATTCATTCCAGCTCCACCACCGCAGCAACTCTACCACCACACACACCCCCCCTCTCTCAGGAACGACGACCGCAGGCAACAGGGTGGCGTAGAAACCGAATAGCCGGTTGAATACCGTGCAGAGTTCAATCATAGATCCGGCCAAGCTAGATCATTGTCCATCCCATACGACGCCCGCAGCACCATTCAGTGCCCAACCACGATGCTGTCCTATAGTATCCTGGGTCGCAAAATAGCTAACGCAACCCCGATGAACCAACAGCGTCTGGAAAAAGTGATCAGGCCACGAGCCCAACGAAAGAAATACCACCGAGTCTGTACAACTCAGATGCCTACAATCCGGAACCGTCGTCTGATCGTACCTGGTCCGGAACAGGAGGTAGAAGCGTAACGGGGATCACTCCAGGTCGGGCCACGAGGAAGATTCCAAGGCAAGATCAGATTCGATTGGGCAGACGGAGGAAATCATGGGTTGAGGGGGTCGTGACAATGCTGATGTGGAATTTTAAATAAAGAACAAGAAAGATAGGGTAGGAGTGACTTCACATGGAAAGGAGAAAGGGTTACGAGGTCCGTAAAGGAGGAGGGAGGGCAAGACGCAAGACGATCAATTGTGTGCGGGGCTCAACCGGACGAAATAACTGGAAAACGGAGGCCCGGAATAAGGATCAACGAGTGCTGGTGTAAGTAGTAACTGTCAAGTGAATCGTCCATGAAGCGAATTAAAGAGCATACAACAATGTAACGCGGTGTATCAAGGAACGAGAGTTGCGAAGTGATTACGCGGTGGAGACTAGAGCGAAAAACGTCCTTGAGCGATAGAGATGGAAATAGGAGGGTCAACGAGAGCGGTCGAAGAAATAATTTTTGATATACCCATGCTTCAAGTTGCATGGGAAAGTGGGATGGGGAGGAGGGGGATCGCCTTGAGCGCGCCTTCTTATACTACACGAAATAAAGACTTCTGATTCTGTATACGCCGCCGGAGATATGTGAGTAAGGGGGAGATGGGATGGGGGGTGAAGAGAACCAGGGCGAAAATCCGTTGCGGCACCGATGGAGGGGTGTCATTAATGAAGACGACGCATCAAAACGTCCGGAGCGCCGTCGAGCTTGGCTCTTCTCTTCTACTCCAGGGGTCATCAAGTGACACCGAAGTCCTCGAGGCGGGAGACACAAGAGGCCGCGAAAATGGTGTTTCACCCATACCACGCTCCGCACTGTCGGTCGGGTCCAAGAACAGTTCCGTTTCCTCCGAGCTGTGAGCCAGGGCCTCATCGTCTTCTAATTCCTCATCTACCGCTTTGCGTGCGACCCAAGAGAGGTAAACGATGATTGCGATGCAAAGGACAATACCGACGATCGCCGAGACCCGACTCAGCAGAGCCCCTTCGTCATCGTCGCCAGTGGGTTCCTGCCCATCTATCGGTGGATCTGACGATTTGGGTGTCTTATGGAGGTGATAACCGGCAAAAGAGTGGATCGATGCGCCGATCGTGGTGTGGATGATAACTTTGAACAGCGAGAGAGCAGTGCAGAGGGTGTATGTCCTGAACGTCAGGGTCGGAGACGCTGCGAGAAGCGCGTTCATGACGTTATACGGGTACGGGGCGAGGCGAACCATGAACAACAGCTTCGGTCGCTTCTCGATCGCGCGGACCACTCTCTTGATCGACGTTGTTTTCGATAGCCAAGATGTGATCGTCTCGTGGAAACACGTCCGGCAGAGGGTGTAAACGCAGATGGCCCCAGACAGCGCAGCAAAATAAGAGATAACGGCTCCTGTCCATGCTCCGTAAGTGTAACCAGAGAGTGTGATGAAGGTGGAGTACAATGGCAATGGTGCTGTATTGCGACGATGAGCGAGAAACGCGGGTTTAAGTAACGTTTCACTCGACACTTACGGAAAGTGGTGATCCATATAAGCAGGAAAATCACGCCGTATCCGTAGCTGCTTTCCTCTTGCAGCCGGTGTGAAAGATCATCTAGGCCTAAAAATGGGTTGGGAGGATCAGCTGCGGGGCAACGGGTGCGCAATAGAGACCCCATACCTTGAAAAATTTCCGTCCTCCAGAACGCGATAGCAACGACGAAGCCGAGACTCGAAATTCCGTAGAGAATGATAGGTATCCAAGGCTGTAGACGGGTGAACAGAGACGGCCGGAGAGATCTCTCCAATTGCCCTGCACGACGGGAAGCAGGTCCTCTTCCATTACCCGCAGGAACGAGTAGGGTGACGGGTGTCGCAGGTCTTCCACGTTGACTGGACTGTTTCGTATGGGTGCGATGGTGTGACGGTGTTGGGGTAGGCGAACGACTGTTTGAAGGAGAGGACCTATGGGTCGCCCGCGAAGTGCTGCTAGCGCGTCTACCGGAAGAACTGGAAATATCTGCTAGAGGCGTTTGATCTTTCTCGTCCAAGGCACGTTCGTTCCCCAACCTCTCGTTGAGGTATCGGAAGGGCGATTCGGATTGCTTGTGGTTCTGAACCCTCGTGGAAATCGGCTGGGCGGGGGTGGCAGAGGTGACGAGGTGTAAGGACGGGTGGTTGTAGTGGCGACTCTTCCTCTGGGTGTCCATGTTTTGGGGGAGACCTTCGATGGAAACCAGCCCAAGGAGAGGCGAAAGAAGGGAGGGGGAGGGAGGGGGAGGGGATGAAAGGATGCGGAGGGAAAGAACGGGCGGCTGTCCCTTGCGCCTGGGTTCGGACTCTTCGGTTAGACTGATTTTGATGCTCACCCCAGTTCCACATCGGCGCATGATACTTTATTACAGTCTACACAAAACTAGTATGCCACCCTTCGCCTATCCTCCACTATCGGCGGGGCAAGCACGGTCAGCCATCTACGGGGTGAATTCGGATCCAGCTCGCTGAGCCCAAGTACCAAGACCACCCATCACAACCCCAAGCGCATGACCTAGACCGCCATCAGCAAACATAACCCCGCTGGACGTCCTCGCGACAGCACGGTGGTCTGGCTCTGCCGAAGTGGCAATGCTCTTGTCGCCATAACCACCGAGCACCCCACCCTGTGAGGTCTGTGCCAATCACCCAGCGCATGTGTTTTTGACATCACGTTTGTCACCCGTGTGAATCGTCCAGGTCCTGCGAGGCACAGCAGAAGCCCGGTGGAGGTCCCATGGCGTTCCGATATCTGATACTGCCCCCGATCGCCAGTGCCCTCGAGTCCCTCCTGCGCTAATCCGCTAACCTGCTCCCCGACTTCCTAAAATCCTCCTGAGGGCTATCACGCTACTCCCCGCATCGGTCCTAGATCTCATACTCTCCGCGTATGAGGGGTGTCCCAGGCTAAGAATCGTCGAAACAAGGTTTTCGGATTCAGGTGTGCGGTCCGACAAAGACTCCGTTTGGTGAGGGATGATATCGGGATCACGGAGATTTAGCGTCATTCGCGTTACCATAACCGAGCATATTCTAGCCAAGACAGTCGAGTTCAAAAATCTATCGTGGTTGGAAAAGGGGGACACTCACACTGCGTTCAGCGGGGCGCAGACCGCTCGCAAGTAAGGCTAGCCGTTCATGGTGAACAAGATGAATCCCGAACTATAAAACCCAACTTACAGGTGCCAACTATCGAAGAACGCCCTCAGCGATCATTCAGGAACACGTAGGGAAAAGGGACTCACGATACAGAAACAGGTATTGAAGATGTTGAGTGCAAGCGACGCCCTGTACCCAAGGTGAGTTGAATTGATACGCGTCAGACGCTTGCAGAGTTTCCTTACACGAAGTATAGAACGCCTGCGCGCAATAATCGAGTTAGTTACAGCTCCAAACAGTCAGGTCACGTTTAGGTCCGTACCATCTGCGATCAGGATGTCAATCAGGATTGGTCTTGGGGTTTGGCTGAATTTCGAAGACTTGGCTATGGTCAAGAAAACCACCATAAGGTCAAAGAACAGCTTGAGGCTCCATCCAGCCGCGAGAACTATTTGCGGCCGCACTCAGACTTATCTCAAGAAACGATGCTAGGGCGGAGGAACTGACCTTTTCCTCTGCGGCAAGAACGGCGAGCGAACACGATCAATAAAATAGCTGTGCCTCGGGGGAGCTAAATAGAGCACGCACTGTTTGCGCGAACGGTACGGTACACAGCGCGGGATCACGGGCGGTTTCATTGACATTATTTCGCTCCGAAATACCCCAACCCATCGCTGGTAGCGTGCAGTGAGCAACCATACGTCCCAACGATAATAAATTTGCATACCAGCGTCACAAACATGACAAAGCTGAAGAGGAGGTGGGTCCCGAGGGCCCACAGAACTACCGAATCACGGTTGTAGAAGGCGTACACTCTGATAACCATCAATGCTGTTTGTGAAGGGTGGATACATGGGTCATTGAGTCAGATGGAGATCGGATGACCGACTTACCTGCGACGCTTGCCATCATTATATACGCGTAGAATATACCGTAAGCCTGTAACTTCCGGCACCTACAAATTTCGGAAGTTAACTCGGGTTTATTTGCAAATACGTTCAAATTGCACTCACTCCTGCAGGAGGAGCAAAGGTAAGATTAGGTGTGGGTAGCGAGGCTGAAGTTGAATGACGTACATCTTCGCCAGTCACAAAAAAGAACTGGTACAGTATAGGCAGGTACCCCACCAACCCTATATACCGATTCACGAAGAAGAATGCTGTCGTTGTCGAGACTTGGCGCGAGACCCAGAATCGCTC
>Ga0307517_10005131_pt1 | contig 19891 bp, 4 predicted proteins | sample 23_EM_MG_FD_194515 | JGI IMG/M metagenome (GOLD analysis project Ga0307517, IMG submission 194515) | Populus trichocarpa ectomycorrhiza microbial communities from riparian zone in the Pacific Northwest, United States - 23_EM | ecosystem: Host-associated > Plants > Roots > Unclassified | place... | reverse complement strand
TCTTATATATATATATATATATATATATATATAATATCATAAAAAAAAAAAACTAAACTGCCGTAATTCCTTTTATCTACCTTATAACAATTGGGATAATCTTTTAATCATATAAGAAATTTTGGATTACTAATTAAAAGGATTTCTAAAAAAGGAGTTTATGTCAAACTTATAGATAGTTCAATGCTTCAGAAGGGTTAGTTTATAAAATAAAGGGAAGACACATCCTAACTTGTCTAATAGTTAGCTCTAATTGCTAAAGGGAAATCAACCATCAAAGAGTTAGAAAACAAATTGAGAAAAAATCTTTCAAATTTAATAAATATTGGAAAACTACTTTCTTTTTTTTTTTACCCAACGGTATGGGCATTTTGAAAAATAGTGAAGCCACTATGAATGCAAAAGGGATTTATATAATATATCATAACTTTTGAACGGTATTTACAATTTTATTATACCTCAAGCGATTACTATAATTTACCCTTTTTAGTTATTTTATTGGTTTTTTTTTTATAAATTTACTAAATTATAACAGAATTTTTTTAACTTTTTATATGTTTCAATTTTAAATCAGCCACTTAATGGACTCAATAATCTAAAAGTTATTCATTTGCTTAGCTTGTAAAAAATCGAGTTTTATATAAAACATATTCTAATATTCACTTGAAAATTGGCATGATACATGTCAATGTTGATGTGAATAACTATATTAAATTTAATTGTAATGTTCAATCTGAATTCTAGTTGAATTTATATCTTTGAAAAAATAGAATTCAATTTATTTTATTTTTATATTACTATCATTATCTTCATTTTATTCCTTTAAATGTCTCTGATAAAAATAAAATGGGTATGTGAGTATTTTGTAAAAGATAGTTTTAACTTTAATTTTTTCTTCTTAGTATAGTAAACTAGAGGTTTGACATATGATTCATTTTTGTACCATTTTTAAATATTAAATTCTATTTGGAATTCAATTCTTGATACTCAAAATAATTCCAAACATGAGATTGTATTAAAACATCAAATTAAAATTTTAACTTAAAGTTTTTTTTCTTGAGAATTTTAAAGTTAATTGAATTGAATAATCAAACCAAATCAATCAATTTGGAGTTGTTTTTTTAACAAACCGAATAAATTCAGTTTTATCCATTGTCCTTTTGGTTAGCCTATTTTGACAAACTTTGATTTAATGAGACTTTAGTTTATAATGAGTTTTTTTATTTAGTTCTATTTGATTTTTTTGTGTTTTGATTTTTGAAAGCTAATCGAACCGGGTTTTTTAATTCTTAACCAAAATTATTCAAAAAGTTTAAGAAATATTCAATTCAATTAATTTTGGTTCGATGTTATAAGTATTCCAAATAATTTGGTTAATTCACTTACCGGTAACTTCTTTGATTAAATAAAAACTATCTATGCATTCTTTTTTCCCTTTTAATCACAAATAGAAAGTCATCATAGGGCACAAAACTCTGGTTTATAAGGGCCTTCCTTCTTTTTTTTTACAAAGATTTTCACATGAATAGAAAATTGATTATCACCGACATAATATTCAATTGGTGTTTAAATTGTATTTCATCAGCATATAAATCACCGATAATTTTTCTTATGGAAACTTAACGTTGACAGGTTCTTGTTGAGGATTTCAGATCCTTCAATAATTCGATAGGTAAAGTTACTTATCAAAAAATACACCGATAAAATATTTGCGTCAAAAAGCAATAAAATATTTGCGTCAAAAAGCAATTTGACGACCATTTTTCTGTCAGTCAATCCATTGGTAAATATTATCGATGGATCACTGATAGACTAACAATCAGCAATTGATCATGTATCACCGAAACATTTCCTAACAAAATCACCAACAAACAAATTATGCTGATGAATCAATCGGCTATGTCAAAACAGTTTACAACTCTATGTAATTCTCCGAGAAAAATGGGCCTATATTACTAACTGAATTACCAATAAATTTTTATGTTTGTTGTTGATTCCATCGGTATTTCAATAATTTACTTTTTTTTTAATACATGCTTATTTGGATCTAACAATTTGACATTTACAATATTAAACAACTAAATAAAATTGAAGAACACATTTTATATTATTAATTTAATTATAAAATCAATTACAAAATCTTAATATATTAAAAAAAAGCTGGAGTTGCAGGTGGAAATGGAGGTTGGGGGGGGGGGAGAATTTTCTAGAGGTCCATAAATGGGAGAATAATATGTTAATAGGTATGTCATCACCTGCTCTCATTGTTTTCTACTTTGTTCTTTATATTGTGCCTCTAGTTTGGACTTCACAACAACAACTTATTCTTGAACCATCTCTTGAATGGCAGGAGATGGTTGTATTGGGCCAGATTATAGGTTGTCTGCGGTTGAGACATTACAATTTGCTCTCATATCTTGGGCCACAATTATAAAGATGTTGTAAACTCAATTCCTATCGGGTCTACTGGTTGCTTTAGCCTCCAACCACAACATTAGGTCACTAAATAAGTTGAATGACCCTCTTCGTGTTTGACATGCATGTTGATGTTATATGTTTCTTACATAAAAAAAAAAAAAACAAGTCAAAGATTTCAAGTAAAAAATATTAGTGAAAAAATATTCAAAAAGTTTAAAAGTTTACTTATAATAAACACCTCGACTCAACTGTCCATGAATTGTTCCTCCTTTTTATGTTTATCATCCTTCTATATATGTGTTTCCTCATATAATTCCATCGGAGTTGGCTGTCGCCCAACCTATGTATCTTGAAAAATAAATCATTAGCAAAACATTATCACAAATAATAAATAACATTTGAAGAAAAATATTTTATTATAAAACAAGTTCTTACCAGGCCATTTACATGTTTAATAAAAGGAAACGATCCACTGGTATGCTTGTTAATAGAACCATGAGTCTCTTTATTTCTATTTGAGGACCCACTCTGTGACTGCATTCGACGTCAAGAACTCTAAATATCTTTCCTAATTACTCTCAATGATGTGAGAAGGTCTAAAATTCTTTAACACCTTAAAATCATCTGACTCAGGTCTTCTCTAAGTATAGGTTTATATCATACTAAAAATCACGCAAAAATATAATCAAACAAAATTATAATTTTACAAAAGATATATTCTTCACATGTTAAAACTTATATAGTTGCATTGTGGTTTTTCAAGACTCGCCTGGCCACCCGAAAGTTTGCCTCGTCCTACCAAAATTGTTCCTTATGATCGTTTTTTGTAAAATAATTAGTTTTTATATTTAAAAATATATATGTATATTAACTAAAAGTTTTGATTATTTATCTACGAACCTTTAACCCCCAATTAGTTTTTATATTTAAAAATATATATGTATATTAACTAAAAGTTTTGATTATTTATCTACTAACCTTTAACCCCCCCCAAGCCTCGTCCATATGCATTCATTCAAGATAATCTCTAAGTTGGCTCTATTGAAATAAGGGTACTTTCATCGATGTTATCATGTAAACAATTTTTATATTTGTGAACCTAAAAATGAATTAATTAATGAAAAAAAATATATAAACACTTAATCAACTCGTCAATGTTATATTCAAGGGAAAAAAACTCACATGATGTAATTCAACTTTCATTTTACTATAATTTCAAGAATTTAAATTTTTTTCTTAAAACCCCTAAATTTCACCAATGATTTTTTATCCGTCGGCAATTCTATAGGTCAATCCTAATTTTATGAATCTCATCATAAACACTATGTAATTCTCCTACAAGTTAACATTTGTCAGTGATAAAAAATTCACTAATGAATTTTCATCCATCGACAATTTTATTGGTCAATCCTAATTTCAAGAATTTGTTTCACAACTCTTTATAATTCTCTAACTATTTTTATATCAATCAGTGAGTTTGTTATTGATTTACAATTATGATAATCATTAATGAAATTGTCGACAATTGATTTATGATTTATTATTGTTTTAAAGTTATATAGATGATTTCATCATAAATTTAAAAAATTTATTTTTATGTATTTTTGTTATAATCCCTTATCTAACCTAATTATACAACTAGAACAACAACAATAGTGGCAGCAATCATATTCAACAACAACTCATTAAAACCATAACCACAACAATAAAAGCTTGATAAATATATAAAAAAATATATAATGCATTACAAAGTGACAACAAATATCTTAATTACACAATGATGTTTTACATCTAAAATCAATTCAAATCCTTTTTAATCTAAACTTTCCTCATCATTTTCATCATCTTCATGCCTATCGTCATTATCTTATTCGTTGATTTGAAGTTAGTTAATCTCTTCAGCTTCATCAAATTTTGTATGTTCACTAATACTCAATATATCATTTAACTCGTCAATATCAATATAAACATAAGTATTCTTAGCAATATAAAAATTTGAATTTTTTTTCTAACTCGATAGATGAAGCAACTTGATATGGATCAACTAACTCATCCAATTGAAATACATCTTCTCCCTCAATTACTTCATCATTACCAATTTTAATACACGACTTCTAAGTTTGGTTTTCATAATAAATAACCAATCAACTCTATTACGATCCTTTTTAAATGAAGAAGTGTATGTGCAATACATTTGTTGGCATTGTTTAGCAAATACAAAACATCATTGATGTTACTAAGTCTACATCTTTTATTAATTTTGACCAAACCATGATGAGGATCTACTCAAATTTCTCTATCAGTATCATACCAATAGCATTTGAATAAAAAAATGTATTTTTGATCCAATGATATTGCAATTCAATCTCTTCTTCTAACTTGTTATAATAATCAACTTCAAACTCATTGGAAGTTGATCCTTTTATACAATACCCACTATTATAGGTATTTCTTCCCTATCTATAATCTTCAATATAAAAGACATACCTATTAATGAAATATTCGTTATAACAATGCATTTTTTTTTTCATCACAGAAAAAAGTAATTTCAAACTATTAGCATTGCTTTTTATGTTGCACACCCACTATTATAGGTATTTCTTCCCTATCTATAATCTTCAATATAAAAGACATACCTATTAATGAAATATTCGTTATAACAATGCATTTTTTTTTTCATCACAGAAAAAAGTAATTTCAAACTATTAGCATTGCTTTTTATGTTGCACACCTGGTTAAAGATAACAACCATTAATGGTTGATAAAAAAGTGAAGCAAATGTACTCTTATTAGAGTTTCAAATTATTACATACTTTTGTTTTAAACCACATGGTTAATTGTTCATCTTTGTTGACAATGTTGTTTATAAGAAAGTTATTGAGAATTTAGCCTACATGAGAATACAAGAGTAAATAATTTAAGACTATACAATTATAAAATTGACTTTTTTATAAAAAAAAAGTCTCAACTCATTGCAATTAAATAGCACATAGTTATGTGCTTGTCTCAATTCGATGTTTGTCAAATATCTTCTTGAAATTGTATTTTTCGACAATAGTCATCCAGGATAAGGAAATATTGATAAATTCTCACTCGAAATCACTCCATCGTCATCATTATATCTTAGAATATGGTTGATTTTTGTTCTCATGTAAGGCTCAAAATAACACAAGATAAATATTAAAATCTCTTCAACAATATAAGCATTGCATATCGAAATCTCAACATACGTCTTGTTTGTAACTTTTTTCTTAAGCTTGAACAAGTAGCTGTATGAAAGTAAATATAGATTAAATGATTGAATGTTTTTTTAAAATAAAATGGACACTTAGGATACATATAAACCTTAACCTCTAAAATGGATACATCCATCTATATTGTACCCCTTCATCTTTTTCTTCATACATTAAATGTATGGGTAAATGCTTCATTGAATCAAAGAAAAAGAGGTAAAAGATCATTTATGGGTAAATGCTTCATTGAATCAAAGAAAAAGAGGTAAAAGATCATTTCAAGTTGCTCCATGTGTTGGGAACACAACTTGTTTGAGCAAACATCTCTTAAAAACTCTTAAAATTGACAAATCTTCGTGAGTGTATCATATATCTCTTTTGACAATAAATCCCTAGAAGCAATTAGAACGAGTGTTTACATAAACGCGTGATATTTATGACTCTTCATTCCATTCAATATGCATTCTTTTAAGTTCACCAATATAGTTATGTTTAAAGCATATCCATCAGAAAATCACAAACTCTTAGACAATTCATAGACAAGAAACTATGCCTTTTTATGAAAGACAAATGCGGTTTTAGGCTTTATGACATGTACCCTATCATTAAACAATTCCATATTTTAATGGTGACAAAACAAAGTTATATCCATTGTAGCTTTTATATTGTAAAAAACATAATTGTCTGTAACCATGTTAAAAATGTTTTCAAACACATTTTTTTTTATATGCATGACATCCAAATTATGGTTAATAAAATTTGTTTTTCAATAAGCTCCCAAAAATATACTATACTTTACTCAATTATTGGTCACACCAAAACCAGAAAACTTCTGCTTACCATATTAAAAATCAATAACAATGTCCTTATATTGAGAGACTACATCATATAATTATTCACTTAATAGTACTGGTGGTGTAACATCTCTTTTAGTTTTACCTTTCAAAAAATACTTTCTGTTATTTCTATATCGTTGATGACTTGGCAAAAACATCTCGTGGTAGTTGAAAAAGAAACTTTACCACCATTCATTAAGGTGAAGGCCTTGTTGTTTTTCATACAATATGAACAAGCTAACTTTCTATATGTGTTCCATCTAGAAACCAACTCATGCACTGGAAAATCATTTATAGTCCACATTAAAGCTGTCTTTATTTGAAAATTTTGTTTTTCTTAAGACATCATATGTCAAAGCTCTAAATAACCATTACTAATTCAACTCAACCACCAAAGATTGAAGATAAACATCTGTATTCCTACATAGACTATATGGATCATGTATGATCATATATAAGAACATAAATTTTAGCCACATAAACATCCTCAGGGGCAAGTTATAAACCGTTAGTATAACCGACCAATAAAAATAAGGTGTAACAAAAGACCCAAATAAATTGTACCCATCGATACAAACCAAAATATATGTTCTATGGTTCCATTAAAAATTTAAAATGCATCCTATTAAACTGCTTCTAAGCTTCACCATCAAAAGGGTACATCATGACTTCATCCACCACATCATGTGAATGATGCCATGTCATCTGCTCTACTATCTTCAAAGATATAAATAATCTTTATATTATTTAAGTGATTAGAAAGTATCTCAGTTTTTTATATACAACAAGTGTCCTTCCTCTACCAATATTGAGTTTATACCAAGCATGCTTACAGGTTTCATAAGGACTTCATATATGTTATTGAAACAAAATGTTAAGCCAACAATCCTTTCTAACATGGTTTCATAAGGAACACATGATTTTCCATGTAAAACTAACACATGTATTTCTTTACAAACTTTTTTTTTTATGCATCATCACAATATTTGATTGGTGAAACTTGTTATTTTCACACTTCACACATGGACATCTAATTTTATCTTCACTAATATTCTTTGGATTTGAAAGTATGAAATTAATAAACCCTTAACCCTTTTACAATAATCTTCCCTATACAGTCTTTAAGGTAAATCTCGATACATCTAAGAACGATCATCAATTACTTAAGAAACCTATATAGAATATTGATGAAAATATTTATTAATAATGTAATCATCAATTCAAAATTCAACTTTGGTAATTAAAAATGAAATCACAATCAAATAATAAATTATCATTTATATAAAAATTCAATGTTGCTTCAAAATATGAACTAAATAAATTAAATTAACAACAAGTAAACATTAACCAACTAAATATCTATCATTTTCTCAATTCTAACTTATTCAATATAAATTAATACCATTTAATTATTATCAATTACATAAAAAATCATTTTTCCTAAAATTTCCAACTTAACAATAATATTGATAAAATGTGATTGGTACTCATTAAATAACTCATCATTTCTTCTAATATAACATACTTAAGTTATAAAATCAAACTCAATTTAATCAAATTACAAACAAATTCATTTTTTTTATCAAATACTAAACAAACCATAACATACAAATCATACTTTAATACAATAAAATTATCTATGAAAAGGTTGTAAAACACTCAAATATTCAAGTAAACTATAAATACTACATAAAAATATCAATAAATTAATCTAAAATATAAATGGGTAGATTTGCTTACCTGGTGTAAGGAATATTTAGAAAACATTTAATCAAGACAATGATGTTGAGACTATTGAGTGTTGGGGTGGCTAAAATTATGAGGATGAGGCCTGGATTTCTTGCAAAATAAGGGGTAGGGGCTGTTGTTTTCTACAATTAAAGAAAAAAGAGAAAGAAGAAGAAGAAAAGGGGGATGGAATTGTTGTCGGCTATAATACTTTTAAATTTGTAGATAGAATTTCCAATGGAAATTAGCAATGAAATATTTTCCTCAATCATTTCATTGGCAAATAATGAAGTGACATGTTACTGACGGAATCACTGACAGAATATTTCTTGATTTTTAAATTTTTTTTATTCTATTCAATAATTCCATCAGTAATTACTAACGGAACATATTTCATCGTTAATGATGCTGGTAATGTCCAACATATATTTTTCATCAATATTGTCATCGAACATTACCGATGAAATATTTTTTGTTGATAATTTTATTGCTATTTAATTTCTAGTTGTGTCAAGGGTTCAAGAAGGGTCATGATAAGGGAAAAATAAAAGGTTTAGTAAGGGTTAGATGTTATAAAGAACTAATGACACATTATATAAATTGAAACCGAAATTCAAAAACATACTATGGTAGTAGTTTTAAATCCATAAAATCCCAACTTCAAACATTGTGTTACTTAATTCTATTATTTTAGATATGTTACTCGTACTGTATCGCGCGTCAGATAAATATTTTTGGTAAAAAATAAATATGCAAGCTTTTCAAATTTATTTTCTTAAAAAAAATTAATTATAAATAAAAAAGTCTATGAGAACTATTTGTGTTAATAAATGCAAAAAATAAAGTGTTAACGCGTCTATTCAACTCGTCTAGCTGCATGTTGAATAATTTTTTTCTAATGCAAAAGAATTAATGTGTAAGTGTTATTAACGCATTTGTATACATCAAGTAAAACACTATAACCATGAATCACAAAGTCGACGCTTACATATAATAAAACATAATAAAGATCATATGCATTAATAAAAATATGTAAGATCTAAAGCTAATTTTTAACGTAGCTGAAAAATAAAATAGTGTTGCAATTGCTACAATGAAACATCATTTTCTTAGTCAGTGTAGAATAAATTTCCAAAAACAAAAGGTGTAGAGAAAAATATTAAAAAAAGATATAAAAAAATCCTCGAGTGAACTCAGCAGCCAACCCAAGTGAACAAATCAAACACATGACCTAGAACGTAAGATTGGGATGACCCCATAAATAGCAAAGCGAAAAAAATTCTGGGAAAAAAATATTTGAAAAAAAATGTTTTAAAAAAAAGACCAAAGTCGACCCGGACTAATCTTTTAGATCTATAACCTAAGTTATGAGACCAAGATAACCCCATTAAAGACAAACCTAAAAAAACAAAGAAGTCAGATTCTTAACCAAACAAATATCGATAGATGAGATTGAGAAAAAAAAAGTTAATAAAAAAATAGTGTAAAACAAATAGCAATTAAAAGAATTATGACTAAATTTAATATAAAAACCAACTGAAATTAAATGTTTGGAGATGAAATTGGAAAAAACAAATCAATTAAAAAAATAATTAAAAATAACAATTAAAAGAATTGGCACCAAACTTGACATTAAATTTCAATGAAAAGAAATGTTCAAGGATAAAATTGAAGAAAAATAAATAAATCAAGAAAATGATTGAAAACAAAAAAAAAACAATTAAAAAAATAAGAACCAAATTTGATAAAAAAAAAAAACTAACAAAATTAAGCAAACAAGGATGAAATCAAAAATAAAATAATTGCAATTAAGAGAAGGACTTGATCAAAAGAAAAAAGAAATTGAAGGGTTGGTATAATTTTTTGCATGGCCAGCAAGCAATCCGAGGAAGAAAGAGAAGGAGAAAAAAGAAACAAAAAGACAATTGACGTCAAACCAAACCTCACTACTATACATGTGCCATCCAAGGAGGAAAAAGACACCGAGACACATCAAATAATATAGCGGAAGTTTAAGTTGCGTAAGCCACCTGAAAGCTGTGGAGTCGCTGATGCATGTTGGACATGCGTTAGTAGCCTTTGTTTTATTATTTTTTATGTGCACAAAACCAAAAATACGCCTATAACTAAACAACAATAACAAAAAAAAAAAAACTCATATGAAATTACAACCAAGCCCTTGAAGTCAAAGCTAAAAAATTTGAACGGAAAAGGTAGTAGAGTAATTCAACTATTCATAAAATTATAAAAAACCAAAAATGCCCCTAGGACTAAATAACAATAACAAAAAAACCATTAGAAAATGACAATTATGCCCCTTAAACCAAGGGTAACAAATTTATATGATAAGGGTACTTGTATAATTCAACTGTTCATGGTAAAATTGAAATTAACGTAAAGTCTTTAGACTAAAGATTCTGATTGTTTACTCTTTAAGAGCAGTATAGTAATTGCACTGTTATAAAAAAAATAAAAGAATAGTGTCACCTTCAAACAAATAAAAAATAACAAATTAACCACGTGCAAAAATTATCACTCCTTTCAGATAAAGCTTTAAAAGGTAAAAGATTTCAAATAAATATTTAAAATGTAAAAAAAAAAAAAAAACTCATATGAAATTACAACCAAGCCCCTGAAGTCAAAGCTAAAAAATTTGAATGGAAAAGGTAATGGAGTAATTCAACTATTCATAAAATTATAAAAAACCAAAAATGCCCCTAGAACTAAATAACAATAACAAAAAAAACCATTAGAAAATGACAATTATGCCCCTTAAACCAAGGGTAACAAATTTACATGATAAGGGTACTTGTATAATTCAACTGTTCATGGTAAAATTAAAACTAACGTAAAGTTTTTAGACTAAAGATTCTGATTGTTTACTCTTAAGAGCAGTATAGTAATTGCACTGTTATAAAAAAAAAAGAATAGTGTCATCTTTAAACAAATAAAAAATAATAAATTAACCACGTATATAAATTATCACTCCATAAAGCTTTAAAAGGTAAAAGATTTCAAATAAAGCTTTAAAAGGGAAAAGATAAAAAGATAAAAAGATAATTTCGTTTCCGCTCCAGATACATTTAACTTTGGATAGAGTACAGTGAAAAATACACGCGGGGGTTTAGTATTTTACAGAGCACTAGAATTTGCGGGTGGTAATTAAACAGCAAAAGCAGAATAAACAAAAGTACTGTTAATTTACGGTAACCAGCTAGCTATATATATATATATCACGTAGTTACTTTCTTTTAACATGTGGCGCGTGTATATTAAGCAGCATATTGTAACTATGGTTCATACACAAACAGGTCGTAAGTAACAGTTACCAAGACTTTCCGAGGAAATATCACGAGTTAACATCAAAGGCCAGAGGGCGAAAGACGGGTGTGAGGATAGGGTGGGTGGCTCGGTCGGTCGGTGGGGGAGGTGCCCTTTTTAGAGCTAACGATAAAAGCCTATAAAAAAAATAAAAAATAAAAAATAAAATAAAATAAAAACCCTATCTGGGACCCCTTTGCCCTCTCTTTCATCATTTATTCAGACGAGAGGTCCTCATGCTTTGCCCATTTAGGCATATATAGTTGATTATTAAGCTGAAATGTTAACAATGTTTAGGGGCTGCAGTTGTAATTAGCAACTGTGTGTGTGTGTGTGTGTGTGTGTATGTTCAGCTCAGAATTGGGTATATATCCAGCTAGGGTTGGACCACTCCTAACTAGCTAGCTCTACAGATCCAACCACAGAAGAATCACAGACTCGCACTATGATCCAGTCAAAACGAAGTGTTTGATTTTCTTACATACCCTCTGAGAAGTATTTATTATTTATATTTAAAAGAAAAACTATATTACATTACATGAGTAATTTATATTATTCAATATATATATATATATATATATATATAAAAAAAACATCTTTAATTAAGCAACTCCCCCGTCTTTCAATAGCTTCAAAAACTCAGCCACTTAGGAAGGGTCTCCGAGAACTTATGTGCCAACCAGAGATAGCAGGAGGAGGACGGTCATTTATTTATTTATTTATTTATTTTCTGAAATAAATTGTGTTCATTTAATATTAAGCAATGCATGGAAGCATCAAGGATGGGTCTCCATCAAGTAGTGGCAATATCCCTTTCATGAGGATGATAATGGTAACAACTGTCATGCCCCATAGTCTAGGGCTAAGTAGCATAGCTAGAGTGGGAGACAAATTTCATGAGGGCTAAGCTAGTTGTGGATTAAATAATGGTGTAGCGACTGGGAGAGACTATTGCAGTGGACCCATATGTAGGGGAGGGGGACACAAGCAAATCAACCAGGTAGCTTGAAAAGGAACTTCAATGGAGGCGAGGATACCCAAATAATTCCTTTTTCAAATATTATGGGCAGTAAACAAGGGGCTACAAGCCTACAAGCACTATTTGGATTACCAGCTGCAGCTGCAGCAGCATATATACGTGTGCGCGCGCGCGCGCGCGCGCGCACACACACACACACACACAAAGTCCAGAGGCCAGAGCTACCACCACCAGCCTCCTCTTCTATAACCCCACACTAGCTAGGAGTCTATTGCCTCTGCCTCTCTGAGAAATCGTTGAGCCTCTCTGGCTGTTAGATCGCTTTCGCTCTTCATTAGATGACACAGAGCCCATGGCTAACTTGGCTAGCCCCTTCATTTATTCATGTTTGTGGTGCCATGTATTAATCAATACGAATCTCTTTTTAGTTTTCTACCTCTCTTTTCTTTCTTTTTTTTTGCCTAACCATGCTCACAAAATATCATTATATCCGAGCGCCAAGAGGTGACCACAGAATTACATCCCTCCCTTAAGCTGGTTGAGTGCGATCGCTATCTTGTTCCATACTTGCAAGTCATTGGGAAAATATAAGTAAGAAATAAAAGACGGGAAATTCTCTGTAGATCAATGGCAATGGCAATGGCAGTTTTATCCAAATTAAATTTTAATCCAAATTAGATTGAATCTAATTGTATAGTACAATTCCATTAATGTCTTGTGATAAAGAAGAAGAAGAAGAAGAAGAAGAAGCTCAGCTAAAAAGCTCCAAGTTACTAAATGAATTATCAGCAATATTTTTAAAAAGCTTGAGTTACTAAATGAATTATTAATAATGATCTCAAAAGCATTAATTTCTCTATTAACATCTACCTGTAATGATCCCCGAAAGGTTTTTACATGAATCAAAGTCGGTCTACATAGGAAGACTGCGTACGTAAGTGTTTTTCCATTTTTATTAGATTGTTGTGAATCGAATTATGCGATCGAGGAGGGCATAATTCCTGTTTAATTTCCTTCACGATGGAGGCACACAACACCCGAACAACTGTTAGATTTTCGCCCAAAAAAAACAACACTTAGACCGACAAGCTCTATTTCCACACCTCAATATACTCTAACACGAACCGATCCTTAATAAATGGCTTCTGAACGTGTTCATCTCTGTTTGCATTTGTCGTTAGAGTTGTCTGGTTCTTAATAAACCTGAACGATTCCTGCTTCTTTATGGTTCCCTTCTCCTTTTTCTCTTTATCATAGGGAGCTATCATTTTATTAGGTTTCTTTCTTTTACTGACTGAGTGCTAATTTTTCTTTTCTTTTTTATCACCACCTTTTCAGTAAGCAAATTAATTAGTTAGTAAATTTTGGAACAAAGTAGTAACAGAGAAAGAAAAAAAAAAGTAGCAGCTGTTGCCTGTTAGCGCAATATATAGGATTTCCTTTGTTTTGCCCTTTCGTTTTACACCTCGAAAGCAGCCTAGCTAAGCCTGTCTAGCTAGCTCTAGCTTGCACGCCATTGATTCCCAATTTTTAGGTAACTCAATCCAATTTTGTTGAATTCTATGTGTACGCGAATGAGTTTCATTAGGGAAAAACTAAGAATTTACACGAAGAGGATGGACATAGCACATGCACATATATGTTCGAATTTGTGCTGTGTGCATGCCCGACTTAAATTATATAATCCAAAATCAATTCATGAATCGATATGTGTTTATATGCTTAATTGACTTGATTTGATCAGAAATCTTCAATAACTCATTGATTTGATGGTAAAAGTAATTAAGTGTCTATATTAAATGGGTGTATATTATATGCTCGTCAGATTGAGAATATTATGTATTTGATATTCATCTATGTATATAAAAATCCAACCATTTAGTAGGTGGTTTAATGATAAGATCTTGAAATTAAGAGGTTTGTTTTCTTTGTGATTTCAAGTTTGAGTCTTGTTGTTACTAATATAATGGTCACGGGAGACTTACATGATCGTTAATTTCAGGGCCCGTGGGATTAGTCGAGGTACGCGCAAGCTGGCCCGGATACCCACGTTAATAATAATAAAAAAATATCCACCATATATATATATATTAAAATTCCTTATGAATAGATTTCTTATAAAATTCATCAAATGTAAATATGCTATCGTAACCAAAAACAAACCTGATATGAGGGCAGATGAATATTAATATTCTTTAAACCAATTATCCACCGAGTGCTCATGATGAAGAAAACGTTCTCATTTCTAAAGTATTTCCAAAACATTAATTTGACACGTTTAAAGGTGCACAAAACACTCCTTTAAAAGTAAATGCTCATTTACGTCCCTCACAATCGTCTCCTAAAATTGGCCACTAGAATAAATAAAATATAAGAGGACACTGTGTCACCAAAAAAAAAACTAAAGGGGTGGTGAATTTCACTATTCCCCTAGAAACATTGCACTATGAATCGAGAACAGTGAATTCATCATCTCTTCCTTGAAAAAAGAAAAAGAAAGAACAAGAGTGTAGGCTAATGATGGAGAGAAATTGTTTTTGTAATGAGACTATTTTTATATTTTAAAATTGATCGGGAATAAAACGAGTTTTTTATTTTTTTTACATGGTAAAATTACATTGATATCTTTAAAAGAAAAAAGTTGTTTGGCTGCAATAGAGAATATTTTTATCTTTTCATTTGATTGTGAGCAATAAATTTATCATGTTACCCTTGGAATTAGAAAAAAATGGCATTGACAATAGAGGCTTTTTTTTCCTTTTCATTTTTACAAGAACAGTTAAAAGATCAACTTGCCCTTGGATCTATTTTCTTAAGCCTAGGGTTATAGGGTATTTTAGTCCTTGTGGAACTAGTTTTTTAGTTGTCATTGTCTTGGGCGAGGTGAAGTTTAATCTTTTAAAAATTGAAAATAAAAAAAAATCATTGATGCGGGCTAAACACATGTTTGCCGCCCCCGCTGTCTTCGGTTGATTTCGGTGGCTGAAAAGGCCATTCTAGAGTGTCGTCACCTTCATCTTGGAGTCTTCTTCATGGATATAAGGCATGTGCACCGAGAAAATTTTATTTTTTTAATTGTTATTTTTTTAATACTCTAAGATAATTCTTAGTGTTGTATTTTTTTTATTCCACCCTCCGTAAATCTTTTTTCTTATTAGATTTCATTCTTATTGTTTTGATTTTTGTTATTTTTTTTTTTTTTGCTTTGCAAAATTTTCAACATTGGTTTTTTTTTTACTCAATTGCATTCTTCAACATTTAATTCGTTAGAATTTGAGTTTCTTGGTTAAGCCCGTGTCTAAGATTTCACAGGTTGCAAATTTTGAAAAAACAGCTTCATAAGGTTTTTCAAGGATTGCTTTGGTTCTTATATCATTTTTTATGAGACTGTTTTTTTGATTTGATCCTTCAATCTTTATTTAATTGGAAATTGAGCTCTATTTTTTTTCATTCTTTCTATAACCTTAGTTTTATCATTCTTTTTTTCTTTAATTAGGTTACCTTTGGTCTTTTTATTTGTTGCTTTTTTATTACATTTATTTTTAAAAAATAAATTTTATTCTTAAATTAAATAGAATTGATTGATTAAATATAGGTTGATGCTCACTTTATTTTGTTTTGTTCAGTTTGCTTTTCTAGGGCATTGCTCTAGCAATCCATGCGGCTTCTTCTATTGTAGTCATCCAAATTTTTGCAGTTAGATTTGAACCATCTCAACAAATACTTTTTTATAATGGATGATGTCTATAATGAAGTGACTATAGATAGTAAAAAAACACTTGAGTTTGTAATTTGAGCATGCATCGATAATGTGATGATTTGGATAAGAAGATAAATCTCAAATTAATAATTGTTTTTATGTGATTAACATAAAAATTAATTATTGATTCATTTTTTATAACATAAAGAAGTTTATTATTATAATGTGTTACATTTAATTTGTCACGTTGTATATGTTATGGTTAATATTTAATGATTTTGGGTATAATGTCAACCATGTAAATTTTGAAAAGAAAAAAAAAAGGCCAAACGGAATATCCCATCACTAAAAACATTGGTTAGCAATGAAAAATGAAGAATGAGGGATGAAAACTCTAATGCTAACCAAATTAACAATGACCTTTTAGTGACATTAGTTAGCGACGATGCTCCAGCGATGACCTTTTTGGTTTACAATCACTAATTTTCTTGGATGATGCTCTTGGAATTTTTTTAATATAAAAATCAATTATTTTAATGGTTGTAATCTTCCCAAACTAAAAGAAACTAAAAAAAAAATTAGGTATTAAATTTATTTTTTTTAATTCAAGACACTGAACATTTAATATTAAAAAGAATAAGAGATTAAAATGAATATGTTAAGGAAAGGTTCAACTTGCTTCCTATATTATCCGAGATTTTCATTTCAGTTCTCTATCTTTCAATTTAACTCTCGCTCCTAAAAAAATATATAATTGTGGACTAATTTGGGCTAAAAAAATCAAATCACACAAAATAAAAATTTAATAATTAAAATAAAAATTACAAAAAAATACACCGCTTCACGCTGCAGTGTATTGCAAGAAAGTACACACTAATTCCAAAAACCTTGCCTTGTAGTACAAAGTAATGATTTACTTGAAATCATTGGAGAGAAACTTAATTTCATCAAAGCAAAAATTAGATCCTAAAATACTCCTATCACTAAAAAAACAATTAAGAACATGATGTTGCTTTTATAGGTTAGAAGTTGTTTAGCCAGGTGCTGAAAGTGTGATTTATACGCTAGGGCACTGACTGGACGGCCCCGACCGCCGGCTACCTGATAATTAAACTTTACGTTTGCGATCAAAGCATGATCCACATGTACTTTGAAAAATGGCTAAGGCAGAGCATACTGGATGATGACAGTTCTGAGGGTTTTTTTTTTAATCTTGTGATCAATAATGCTTGTCGTTTCGTTCACATTCAGAACTATTTGCCTGGCAAAGTCCGCATGTAACCCAATGGAATTCTATGTCAAGTGCCCTCTCTTTGACTATAAGACTTCAAATTCCTTTTGGATTCTCGGAGCTTGAAAAGGAATTTGGAAAATACAACTTTAATGATGCATGTACATGTCACCTCCCGCACTGCTATTCCTTCGTCGGCACTAAAAATATAATATATTTTTTTTCCTCCCAGTACGGGTAGAGGAAGTAGATTGAGATCGTTCGTTTTATTTTGATTCAATTGATTTTTGTTTTTTTAACGATTTTGGAGTGTTTTGATTTGGTAAGTGGTTTATAGAGGTTTTGAAAGCATTTATTAGGTATTTTGTTTCTAAAATGAGTTGTAAAAATAGATTTTTAGGCAACTTTTCTTTTTTAATTTTCCGACCATTACAATGATGGTGAGATTTTAACAACACAGTCTATTCGGTGATAAGACATTTGTCGTCCACTTAAAAGATACTAGGTGCGTTGACTTTTTTTTTAATTTTGTCATTCAATATTTAATTGATTTTGAATTAGTCTTTATAATTTGTTTTGATTTGTTTTCTATAAGATTATTGTAATTTTCAAAAAACATCTTGATATTTAGTTAGTGCTTAATTTTATGACCTTCTATTTTTTTATCATATAATAAAATAAAAAAGTCTTAAAAAATGTTATTAATCCAGTGGAGTCTATGATCCAGATCACGTGTTTAACATGTTAACTTGGGTTAATTGGAATTTGGGCTTCATAATTTGTTTCGACCTTATTTTTATAGGTTACTGTGGTCTCAAATAAATATTCCAACATTTGTTTGGTACTCAATTTTGCAAATGTCTACTTTTTGTCATACAATTAAGTAAAAAAATAGTTTAAAACATAAATTTATTAAATCCAATGGAGTTCATAACTCGGGTTGTGGATTTTAGCGGGTGAAGCCTTGAAGCCATGATCAATCCAATATGTCATCATTGCAATATTAAAATAAAATATGTCATCTTAAAATTTGTTCTTTAAGTCAAATTACATTTTTTTTATCATTTAAATTGTCTTCAGACTCGTCAAGTTAACTAAAATTTATTAAGCAACTCATATAAGATTTAATTTAAAATTTAAGTTAAATAAAAAATTAAATTAAAAGATTTTTTATTTATGTAGCCGAGTTTAATTATAATACCTAAAACTTCCCCTTGACATGAAATTTTTTTGTTACATTCAAACAAATCTTGGTTTAATGATAATACCTGGTATGCCATTCTATATATATATATGTGCAAAAGCTATTTCTAGAAGGACGTATGCGTAGGAACTAGGAAGCCAGAGTTGTTGTATTGGCCTCATCTGCCAATTAGTGAGGGCGTCGATAGGACAACTTAGGATCTTAGGCCACGCTGTAATTGGATTCTTAAAGGAGTTTAAATTATTTATTCGTTATTCGTTATGTGTAGATTAATTTTTTATAATATAAAAAATATTCAATCATTATTAATATATTTTCTCATAAAAAAATAAATTATAAACTTAAAACACATTATTACCATGTTTTCTAATAAAAAAAATAATCATGAATATAAGATTTGATATATATTAGATAATATCTTTTTTAAATATTGATATTGTGATATATTTTTTAAAATGTTAAGAAAATAACATATTGGGTCGATCCGGGTTAACCTATTAAATCTGTGATCCGGGTTATAAGACCATGATAACCCTTTATAAAGCAAATCAAAATAAATTACGAAAGTCAATTCCTAATCAACCAAATGTTGAAGAATGAAATTAAAAATATAATATTTGATTCAACTCGTGTTAACCTGTAACCCATATCATGAGATCGGGATATTTCCATAGAAAAAAAAAATACAAAACTCAATTTTCAACCAACCAAATATTGAAGGATAAAATTAAAAAAAATAAAAAAGAGATAAAAAAACAACCTAAGTCAACACAGGCTAATCCGTTAAACCTGTGACCTGGGTTATAAGACCAAGATAACTTCATAAAAGGTAAATTAAAAAATTGTGAAGCTACATTTCCAACAGATCCAATGTTAAAGGTTAAAATCGAGAGAAAAAAAACTAAATCCATGAGATCATGATAATTTCATAAAAAACAAGTTAAAAATAATTAATTAAGAAGCCTAATTCCTAAACAACCTAGTATTAAATGATGAAAAAACTAAATAAAAAAGGAAGAAGATTGAGTTGTTGGAGGATGAAATAAAACAATCAATTAAAAATGAACCGGGTCAACCTGTTAAACTTGTAACTCAGATCATGAAATCATGTTAAAGTAAAAAAAATATTATGAAGCCCAATTAAAAAAAATATTCAATTAAAAAATCTTTAAAAAAAATGACTCAAGTTAACTCTGATAACCTATTAAACTCACGATCTAGTTCATGAGACCGGGATAAAT
>Ga0307517_10005130_pt1 | contig 19893 bp, 15 predicted proteins | sample 23_EM_MG_FD_194515 | JGI IMG/M metagenome (GOLD analysis project Ga0307517, IMG submission 194515) | Populus trichocarpa ectomycorrhiza microbial communities from riparian zone in the Pacific Northwest, United States - 23_EM | ecosystem: Host-associated > Plants > Roots > Unclassified | place... | reverse complement strand
TTATTTGTAATTTTTAGAATTAATGTTATCATATAAATTGTAGTGAAAAGTTAATTTAATTAATTATGGGACGTACGGTTGTTTATTTTTATGTTAAGTATTAATTAATTTTTCTATATTCATCCCATGAGTGTATGATCTTAAAATGCTACAAAAGCTAGCAAGCTATCGGGCATACATGGGTTAATTAGGTAGAGTAACTCCTTGTCTTTGGTAGTTAACGGTTGGTAATCCTTTTGTCTGCACAGTCAATGGCTTGTAACAGGAGTAAATAACTAACCTAATAAAATATATATAATGTTGTAACAAATAATTGGACTCTTCTTACAAAAAAGAAAGAAATAAGTCTGACTTTCATAGTGGGGGACCAAAAATCCTCAAGGTAATTTGAATGAAGCAGGAGTGCCTACAAGAAGGAAAAGTCGTGACATTCCTTGTTTAATTAGCTAATTCTGTGTTTACACACACACACACACACACACAGAACAACCTTGTAGATAACATTTGTTTAGTTTAAGTTTGTTTTGTTAAACTAAAAAAATATAATACCAATTAAAACTAAAATTAAACTGTATGTAAGATTACATAATCTTGAAATTGAATTAAAATAATTTCCATATGCATATTAAGCATATGATAAAATATTCAAATTAAGTTATAATTAAATCAAACAAGATTCTAGCATGTATAACAACAAATACAAAAAACATATTATACTTCAAATATTAAACTAAGACTAGAGCAGATATAATGTACTTGTTGAAGAAAGAAAAATGTTGTTAAGGATTGGCCCTTTGTCCTTTAAGATTAAATTGCTTGTCATTTAGTATAAATGATTTTCTTATGAATAGTCTTCTAAAATTTCAACATCTTAACTTTAAAAGATGCATTTTTTTTAAGTCCACGAATTAAAAGAATAATTAGACTTAATATCTCTTTACAAAATATTATAACCTAAGTTCTTGAATAAAAAAAAAAAAAAAAGCAAAACCAGAGACAAAGAAGCTGAAAAAATGCAGAGAAGACAAAGAAACTGTTCAAATTATAGGGTTCTGTATTTGCTTCCTTTACACACTCACGCAAAAAGCTGTGGTACATGTATGAGTTACACAACTAAAAGAGTAGAACACATTCAGAAGAAGTATATATACAACAGGAAAGCTAAGGTTGGCAACTAATTAACCTGTACTTGTTCTGCGCACTCCTTGTTTAGCCAGGTGATCTGCCATGTGATTAGTCTCACGGCGAGAATGGGTGAAAGTGATTGAGCCAAAACATTGAGCCAATCTCTTGGCTGAAGAAAAGAGCTTATGGTGCAGGTTTCCTTGTTACTGTAGGTCTCGGCTTAGTGCTAGAACTGGTGGAAACCGCGCAGCCACGACTGCTAGTTTGGTTCCCTTGACATAATATATATCATCTGATGTAAATAATATGCCACCTTTTCAAAAAGCAATAGTCTGGATACTCGAATACGAGACTTAAACTGAATAACTCTTATTCTTACCCTGAACCAATCTCTTGAACTTCGAAGGCAGCTCTAATTCTTCTTTATCATCAACATTTTACACATCTATATATATTCAAACCTGCAAGTTTTTGCAAGAGTTCCAATTTGCTAGGCCGCATCTGTTTGTATAATCAACTACCAAAGTTCCAAAGAAATACCCTTTTCTCGCTAATCACCCAAGAAACACTAGTTATTTATTTTGTAAGGTAACTTAAGTTTTCAAAAACAAAGCAGTGATGATGAAATCTCGTAGCTATCTGGGCATTATTCAGCAAAATAGAAAGCGCTAAGAAAAAAAAAATAGCTATCTGGGCATTTTGTAAGGTAACTAGAATCTCTTTCTATGGATGATAGAATGATTTTTTTTTTTAATTTGAACCTGAATACCAGAATGTTACATGATGCAATATTATTTCCCAAGACTTGTTTGGGCTGCTTTCCTATGATTTTCAAAAACTCTACTGTATCCTCGTGCAGTCGTGCTCTCATCATATGATCGCAATTTCGCAAATCCTCATTAATATTGTTTTCTCATCCTCTGAAGTTCAATATTCTCATCCTCTGAAGTTCTTAGTTCCGTACTTGAAGAATTATTCAACGGCAGCTATTATATATTCAGCTCTCCAACAAACTCTAGCAATGTGTTCATTGCATGGTTGACCACCCACACACCAAATAAAACAACTCCTTTTAACTTTTTGAATACGAACTTGCCTCGTTCCTACAACCATCAAGTTTGAATGAATTGAGATTTAACATGCATATAATATAAGAAAACAACAGCACAGGTGATTGTATTATGCAAGCCAAAATCCATCGGTGTCAGCCGTGAGGACTGGACCAATTAAGCTTTAATAGTACTAATTTTCAATCATATGAAAATTCTTTGGGACAAGAAACTATTGACTGGCTTTGTTTTGTAGCTATGAAATTGCTAGTGATTCTATTTCTTTACCTGCACTTCATTAGAATAAGTTATTTATTCTCCCTAAAATACTCAACAAAATAATAGTTTTTTTTTAATTGATTTTCACTCGGAAATACTTTAAATTAATATAATTATTTTTAATATTAGCATATCAAAAAAATCCAAAAACATAAAAAATTAATTTTAAATAAAAAATTTAAATTTTTATAAAATACAAATTTGGATTGTGTTTCCAATCGGCACCTAAATGTTTTCCTGATATTTTAAGGCACAACCCAATGCTCATTCACTTTGAAAGGTGATGTGATGAATAGAAGGCAGAATTAAACAGGTACTAAGCCTATTAGCCATAATTCATGCTGTATGTCGATGCATGGAGAGGCTTGAATCGAGGTCCACAGGCTCCAAGGAGGTTAAACGTCTACGATTCCTGATTTTTCAGAGAAACCATCAACAGATCAATAGTGATTCTTGGCCAGGGCTTCAGCAACTTTTCTATCAGAGGGGGGAAAAACACTGGCAGCTCTATAATGTGCATTTCCTAAAGCTTGTGGTTCCACTTTTAGGAATAGAGAACCCAATATCTTTTGCTTTTAGAATTTCAAATTCAAGACTAACATCTCATCATTCACTTGGCACAAAAGAGGGATGACAGTGATAATAAGCAAGATTCTACGGGGTCAAGGATGCGTAAAAGCAAATAGGAAAAGCCTCCACTGATCCATTGACAGCCTACCGGATTGTAGAGTTCTGCGAAAACGTAGAAGCACTCTTCATGCAACATTTTCTACACTACCACTTCACAGCTCTTGGAGTTTTTCTTTTGAGACCTTGCAACCTTTCAAAGCACCCCAATTACATGCACAGATGAACTCTAAATTTTTTGTTTCAATTACCATCAAGCTTGAATTTATTTGGTTACAGATATACGAGTCCATTGTTTAAGCTCCCAATTATATGCATGCCAATACTAGTATGCTAGTTTTTGTGTACAAGTGTTACCTACCATGTCTTGCACAATAACCATGGCCCTCTTATTAAACTTAAACTGTGTCAAGCCCATCATCCCCACTTACCAAGGAAAACACAAGTTTAAAAGGCACATCAATGGCAGACAACCGACTTAGAGAAATGGAAGAGAACCCTAATATACAAATTCATCCAGCAGCTTATATGAGCGTCCAGTTCCTCTCAACTACATTTAGAGAGGCTAATTTTTGTGCTGATTTTATGGCAAAGCTTGCAACTTCCTGCGACAATGGTTTGATGATCTGGGATGAGCCTCCTCAAGGCTTGCAACAGCTTCTTCTAGCAGATATCATGCAAATTAGCTTCCCTAGAGTAGTTTAGTCTTTTTTTTCTTTGTTTCCACTGTAACAAAAAAAAAAAATCCTCTCAACTACAGGTCTACAGAACATAAAATGGGGTATCACACTAGGGCCTCTATTTTTTTTTCAATGTCTTCCACTATTTTGCCTTTCCAAACCGCTTTTTGAAGCATGAACGTAAATATTAGGCAATCCATACCCCGATGGATCATCAGCACTGTCAGTAACAATCATGCTATCCACACCCAACAATTATACAAGTTACTAGCAATAAAAATCCGTTGGTATTCCCTTTTCTCTGTACCATGAGAATCAAATCAATATAAGAGAAACAGTAGAACAATGGCATCAAGCAGTCTGCTCCAGTTTATCAAAAAAATTGAAGAATAAGCAGGGTGGGTCTGGGTGATGAATATAAAAGGAAAAGGAATTTCAAGCTCACCGCCCTATAATATACTCTCTCCACCTACATTTCCATCCCAAGTATCATCAACAATCTCATGTAACCCATCGAAACCATTCTAGCACCGAAAGAATTGCCAATATCAATAGACCCATGAAATGGCACAAACAAAAGAGATAGTATTGATCATGCAAGTGACTAGAGTGTCAACTTTCACTGCACACCAAAATTTCAGAAAATGATTGAACTAAAAAGTGACAGAATAACCAGGAAGAAAAAAAATTCAAGAAGTAAAATCAGCACTACAATGATACAATCTATGCACCAGGTTCAAGTACCATAAAGTCATGCATTTGCGCACTTGTAACATGACCAAAACACTTACTTCACATCAATTCAGAAATCCTTAGCTCTCCTACAGAGAATTGAATAGTGCTTATGCATTCACTTCCAATTAGGTGCAAAAGAATGTATCAAGCGGAGAAAAATCATGGAAAATGGAGAACAACAAGACTCAGGTGCATAGATATGAATTATAAGAAATCATATGCGCAGGACAACTGCAACAGAAAAAGCACTGCAGAAATAGTTCTTTGTGTTCATATTACATCCTCATCTAAGTTGTTAGCTTGATCATAGATGGAAAAAATAATAGGCAAACCCAGATACTCCAGAATTTGGGCATCTTGAAATATGGAAATGCATAGCAAGGTGATAAAATCTCATCTTTTTACAACATAATTTGGAGTCCCATTCCAATATTCATAAACTGACTAACTTATTCTGTCCAATGAAACATTATTGCTATTAAGAAATTGTTACTCGCAGACTTGTGACCTAAGCAACACTGCCTTATACGAGAAAATGCATGCTAGATCAACTTGTAGTACACATTAAATAAATGGCCCTTTTATAAAAAACTATCCCTCACCCTTTCCTGATCTTTTCAGTTTTTTGTTATGAACTGACACTAGCAGATGACTGCAACTTCTTTGGTGGTGGGTTTCCTCCAGATATCATTACATATGAATAAAAGCACAGCATTGCAGCACTGTAATAAATAAAGGGGGAAAATGCATAAGTTTGAAGTGTCAAAAAGGAGACCGGATAATTTAATAAATAAAACGGTTTAGTAACCAATTATGAAGTACCTAATGACGGCAAAAAATCCTGTTGGAATTAGCTTCTTTGTCTGCATCTCACAAAATAATGAAGTTAGAAAAGAAAAAAAGGGAAGAAAAAAAAAACTAATCAATCACGAGAATTTAATACTGATTTGGCTACTAACCAATGAGTAAGCCCGAAAGTTGTTCCAGCAAAGGGCTGCTGCGAGTACTGCAAATTAAGATTAGAAAGAAACAAAATACGATAAACCTCTTAATCTTCTGTAAAATCCAATAAGGCAATAAATTTATCAACTTTTAGGACCTTCAGGTGGTTAACACCACTAAGGTTTCACAATTCACATTTGTTTGCAGGATGAGCTTATTGACCTTCCCAAGGTGCTAATGAGCTGCAAACTGAAATTTTTTAGATCATCACCATTTGTCTTTTACTAAACATTGATGGCAGGGTAAGAGTTGAAGAACATGGGGGGGGGGGGGGTAAACATATTGAGGAATAGTTGAATTCAATCCTATCAAAGTATCATTCATTTGTGATGCAAGCTTGCTTCCTCGCCAAGCCTAGGCATAAAATTCATCACCTAATTTGGTTGATCATCAAATGGATTAGCCTAAAAAGCAAACCCGTATTCTAAGTTGTACTGCTAATTTATTCATCACGCAAGATATGAGTTCAAAATCTCCACCAATCCTATAGTGGCTACAAACCAAATACCATCTTCATTAACTGAACACAGTCTCCCACAAATGCATGTTAATGCCCTCTAGCAAGGGCCGGAGCAACCATTTTCTAGCTTTAAGCTTCTATATATGTTTTCTCCTACTAAAATTTTTGCTTCAATAAAAAGGCCAGCTAGCTGAAACTAAAAACAACCCACTGCAGAAATTTAAAGAAACAGCATGATAATATTGTAAAGTGTATGCTTCAATTACCAGCTTGTCCAAGTACAAATGGAAAGCTTGATTTCCCTTGCCTCCAAATCTTCAAACTGAAGGTACTGAGTGCTAGCAAAGCACCTCCATACAACACACCAGTACCTAAAGATACAGCATTTTTTGAGAACACAAAACCAATGAGCCCCCCACTTAAAACAATCCCACCTGGAAAAAAAAAAAACACATTTGCCAAAAGCTGCATCAGTATCTTCCCAAAAACAAACCAAACACTTAAAATTCAAAATTTTCAAATCCCAAATGGAAAAAACAAAAACTCACCAAAAGGAATCCCAAAACAAAAGTCATGAATTTTCGCTGACCCATATACTCCCTTTACTGGATCACTGATTCCCTTATCTTCCTCAGGAGCTGTATAGTTATGATCGGTACTACTTGTTTTGATATTTGAAGTCAAAGAGTGTGCTCCATTATTATGTCCTTCGTTACTCACAACCACCCATGACTGTATTATGAAAACCTATCAGTTTATTGTATCAAAAGAAAGTAAAAAAGATTGGGTTTTTTTGGTACCTTGTAGCGAGGAGACTGCGGAAGAGAGAGAATGGATCGACGGTGTAGATGATTTAATCTGCGGTTGAGAGAAGAGAAACATGAAAGCTGACAGGTTGCTGTTGTTGATGTTGTTGCCATGGTGGGATTGATGTGAGACTGATGAGATGAAGAGGAAATTGAGATGTTTGAAGCTGTAAATGGAAGGTGGTCACCAGTCACCACCCCCACCTTTGTTTTCTGTGACCAAAGTGTTAAGACTTTCGGTTGGGTTTTAGACCGTTTGGACCTTTGATTCCTACTAGCATAGTTTTTAGACTTGATCCGGTAGCCAGCCCGGTCCAAAACTCGGGTTTTGAGTTTTAATTGGGTCATTCGGGTTAATTTTTTTTTAAAAAATCAAAACAACATTGTTTTAATAAAATTAAAAAAACAAAAGTCAACGGGTTGCAACTTGCAACCGAGTTTTTAACTGGGTCGCTCGGGTCATACCAGATTTTTCCTTTCCTTATTTTAAGTGTTTTGAATATGATAATTATGTCATATTCAAACGTCTTAGGTGTATTATTATATCTTTTCTTTCTAAAAAAATATTTATTTAGGTATCGAAAAGTCCCTATTTTCATTAAAAAAAATTTTATAAGTATTAATCACAAACTATCTTGGTCACCTAAATATCAAATACAAATTAACAATCACTTTTATTAATAAAAATAAATAAAATTGTTAGAAATATTAATTAACTATCCAACCTGTAAGCTTTGGATATTTGAAGTTCTAAAATTTTTTCACTAGTTATTAATGGAAAGAAGAAAACATTGCTAGTCGATGATAGAGATATGCTTAGGATGTTTTTTTTATGTGATTCATAGGATTAATTTTTGTAGAGTTTAAAGCAAGTAATGCGAGAAACAAAATGAATAATCACATAATATAAGTACATATTAAAAAAAAGGGTAAAAGTATTGAGTTACAAATTAAGTTGAAATAAATTTACTCATTGCTTTTTAATTCTCCTAAATGAACCTCTTCATTAAGGCCCGAATGTAGTGTTGAAAATGGTCGCATAATTGCACCACTCACTCCACTACTGCAAAAAGGAACAGATAATAATAATAATAATGCAAGCTTTATGTTAGTGATCCTTCTACACAAGTCCCATTATCTACACAAATCACACGTTGCTGCTATCAAAATGAAAAGACCCAAGTCCGAAAGAGTTAGAGCCTGTTGAATTTTGTAATTTTGAATGTACCAGGCTTATAAACTGATTTCGTAATCCTGATCTAGGCCGGCTCAAATGTCCAATACGCCTCGTCTTTGCCAAGAGGTCCTAGACAAATCTATAACGATACTATCGTTGTTCACTTCGACTGAAATATGCCAAAATATTTTCGACCACCTGGTTATCTGGGAGCAAGAACCTGAATTCTTGAATACAACTGGGACTCATCATCTTTACGTTTTCCAATTATTAAAATTAATGATTTGAAAAGCTCAAGTATGCTTTCTTGTTTCTTCTCACCCGCTTTCTCAGAAAAAAGAACAGAGGAAAGATGATTAGAAACTTAAAAAAATAAATGGGGAATACCATTTTCTAGTATACAGCATTCTCTTACATGTGTGATTATTATATACTGTTATTTTCACATAGGAAAAAAAATGATCAATACATCAAACCCAAAAATTAATACATATCCTGATGGCCCGGAAGGAGAAAAAGAAAAACCGCACATGATATAGCAGAGGAGAAAGCTCCTGTAGAAATGGTCGTAGTAATCTGTGTTCTTGTTGTCAATTGTTAATGATTCTGTTCAACTCCTCCTTGTTGCTGAAGACGAACCAGCTTGAAATATGCTCCGTCTTTGTTTTCAACAAGACTAGAATGAGTCCCTTGCTCTATTATTTTTCCTTCTTGTATAATTGATATTTGATCCGCATTCTTTATAGTCGATAACCTATGTGCCACTACCACTGTTGTTCGGTTCCTCATCAATCTGTCCAGAGCTTGCTGCACAATGCGCTCGGACTCCACATCTAGAGCACTAGTGGCTTCATCAAGTAGCAAGATTTCTGGATTTTTTAGGACGGCTCGGGCAATGGCCACTCTTTGCTTTTGGCCACCTGATAATTGCACCCCTCGTTCACCAACTTTGGTTGAGTAACCCTCAGGAAGAGAGCTAATGAAACTGTGAGCATTAGCAAGCTTAGCCGCTTCAATAACTTCTGCTTCGGAGGCTCCTTCTTTTCCATATAAAATGTTTTCATAGATTGATGTGGCAAAGAGAGCTGGCTCTTGTTGGACTAGGCCTATGTGCTTTCGAAGAGATTTCACCTTGAGTTCCTTGATATCTATGCCTGTGGGAATTCCGACAAGATGTCAATCAGGCAGACAGCTTTAAGAAATTGTGTGGAGACAATTAACCGGATGGCAGCAGCATATGGAAAAATGTGGAGGACTGGTGTTTGGTACAAGATGTCAATTATAGAAATGATTTATTAGCTAGAAAAAGATCTTGCAAGAAGAACTTAAAACAAAATTGTGTATACTGGTGGCAGTTTTAACCCATTGAAAGAATTAAAAAAAAAATGGCCGTTTGGAAATTTTTTATCACAGTTATAGCAAGTGGAGTCCAAAGAAACTCACCATCAATCATCACTTTTCCTGCTGTTGGATCGTAGAAACGAAGTATCAGAGAAAGGACAGAGCTTTTACCGGAACCACTTTGTCCCACTAAAGCCATACTCTTGCCTGAACGCACTCTTAGATCAAAGTCTTTGAAAATCAATGCATCAGGTCTTGAAGGATAGCTAAATTGGACACCTCTTAACTCTATTGTACCCTCCACATTTTTCAACTCTTCTCCTACATCCCCCATTACCTGTGTCTTGCGATCCAGTATCTCAAAGACAGATGCTGCCATATGGTTCCCTTTCAGAAGATCTGGCGCCAATGCTAGAGTTTCACCCATGGCTAATGCAGTTACAATCAAAACCATAAATGACTTCATGATAGATTTAAAACCAGCAAGCTCCTTCTCCATCAGAACAGAACCATACCTGCAAAACATCAAACAACAACAGGCATTGCAATTTGCTTCAAACATCGAGGCAATAGCCGCTTTAGAGTAACATCATTGAAAGGAGCAATGCATGAATTTTCTGGTGTCAGGCATTTTGGTGGCAAGTACCAAAATGAAGTCCTTTAAGTTAATCTGTCTTCACCACATGCCTCTGCCATTAACACTTTCCTTAAATGGACTTTCTAAAGTTTGACTCTTGCGTAGAGTTGCTAGTACCTAGCTGCTCGTTATAGTTGAGATATATATAGATATGCATGTTGTCGTTGCAATGCATAGAAGTACATTTTATATGAACATGATAAAAGAACGTCCCTGCTTTGTTCACCAAAAGTGGTCCGTAATTCATGATTTGTACGTGATGTAGAACAAATTGAATAGAACTGACTTGGATATAAATTTCAATATAATTAGAAAAACAAATTTTGTCCTGCTCCCTGGAAAGAGCGGGTGTGTTTATAAATGGGATTTTGATTTATTTTTTTTCTTAAAGAAGAACATTAAACATTTCTGATTCCATTTGGTTATTCACTATCTGATGATCTGCATTTTAAAAGAATAAAGGTTCAAATGATGAAGATAAAACAACATACCATAAAGCAAGCCCATAAGATGAGAAAATGAAGAACTGGCATATGCCATAGAATATGCCGGCGATCTGACCACGAGTGAATGAGTTCTTGGAAGGTTCGACAAGCTCACGGGCATAAAGGTCAAGTATCTTTTCTTCAGCACAGAATGCAGCAACAGTGCGGATGTTACTCACAGCCTCGCCAGCTAGCATGTTAGCCTTTAGATATGCTTTACTCAAGTTGCCACCATAGCCTTTCATAAAGAGTTTCTGAACATATATAGGGAAAAAAAATATTCTTAGATTTTGAACAGAAAGTTGGCGTCTCTAGACAAGTACAGAAAAGCAGGGAAACCTCGCTTATGTGACCACTAATGATCAGCGGATATGTGGCTATGACAACAAGTGTGATCCTCCAGTTCAATGTAAAGGCGATGATAAATGAGGTGACAACCAAACCAACATTTTGCAAGAGAATGGTTGAGCGATCAACAACTATAGTTCGTAACAAAGTTGCATCGCTCTCTAGACGTGATGTGAGCATGGAACTTGTATTGTTCAAATCATCAAACCATCCAATCTCGTTCTTCAAAATGGCTGTAATCAGAGCCAGCAAAACAGTCAAAATGAGTACAAGAGTTCAAATTCTAAACTAGTTAGCGCTTCAGCATTTCATGTGCTATATTTTACCAGTGCATGGAACACCACAGTGAGTCACTGATGCATCGTGTTTGTGATGAAAACATTGATTAATGCAAGAAAAATCAAACTCTCTCAAACAAAGTTCATTCTAACTGCCCTCTCTCGAACACTTTCTGAGTTTTTTATGCATTTATTAGAGCAGCTGCTCTCCAAATATTTGCTAAGAAAATAAATTATGGGAAAAGATGCATGTAAAAATAAGGTTTTCTTCGCATGATGTAATGAAAGCTATCAGTGAGGAAAAACTGGTGAAAATAAGACCAAGTATTACCAGAGAACATCATTTCTCTGACACGAAGAGTGAGTCGCTCTCCCATGATTCCAAAAGAGAGATGTTCAACGGCATAGACGATAACACTAATTGCTGCACCACAACAAAACAGGATTGCAATCTTCTTGACTTCATGGCGAGTTGTGTCCCAGTCCATGTAGTAGGCTACAAGAGCTTGAGAGACACCAAGAGCAAAAAGTGGCATCGCGGATCCGGCAATAAATGCACCCATGGTTCCAAGTACACCATAAATCCAATCAGGGCCGACCATTGAATACAATCTTTTCAGTGAAACATTCTTTGTCCTCGTGGACTCCAAAGCATCACCACCAACCCGGCTAACTGAATCCTTGTCAGAATGAAAACTTGTTCCAAAGCTTGATCTTGTGTGGGATAATTCTCGAGAATACTTCATGCTATTAAAGTAATCAAGAGAGAAGTTACTAAATACAGCTTCTTAACAAATAACAGATAAAATCAGGATACTTCGTGCACATATTCTATTTTAAGCTCCCTCTGTTGTATCACCGAAACGGCACTATCATTCTCAATACAATATACCACTTCAGTAACTCATGGTTTCCACCACCAAGTGTCTTTTGGCAGAAACAAGTAATTTTGGGTCAGATATTATCGAAAACTTTAGCAGTCTGTATGAAGTATTCAACTGGTAAAGACTTTTCACTTACCCATAGTGAGAAATGGTTGTCATTTCTCAGCAACAACTTAAAATTTCAAAGGGGCATGGTTTAATTACTTGTAACCTCAGTACCTTTTTAGTCAGCATAAATTTTCCATTCAATCCACCCCAAAAAAAAATAGCACTTTAAAAATAATGTTTGTGCAACTTAATTATTGGAACCACTTTCTAAGTTGTTGCTTGATAATGCATAAATATTCATCACCAAAATAAATAGACTTAAATTGAACAGTTTTAGCATTTCATCTTTAATGAAATATTTTCAGAACATAAACGAATACCTGAGTGGTCGTCCTAAGGTAGGACCATGTGAGGGATGACGCTGCAACGAAGCTGCCTCCTGGAGATGGACGAGGGAAGCATAGGTACTTTGAGGGTTTGAAATGAGCTCCTCATGGCTCCCGATTTCTACTATCTTCCCTTCCTGAACCACAGCAATGACATCTGCATTCCTGATTGTAGAAAGCCGATGAGCCACAACTACAGTGGTTCGTCCAACAATGGCACGATCAATAGCCTCTTGCACGCTTTTCTCAGATTCAGCATCCAGTGCACTTGTAGCTTCATCTAGCAAAAGAATGGATGGATTTTTCACGATAGCACGTGATAATGCAATCCTTTGCTTTTGCCCGCCTGATAATTGAATTCCTCTTTCCCCAACCTGGAGGTACATAATAATATTTCTCCACATGAAAATCATTCCTCAAATCCTGTTTCTTATATATAGTTTGTGATTGAAGCGATTTTCAAAAAGTTCCCTAGTATGTCCTGGACTTCAACAAGCAATTTGTTTCTTGTGTACCACAATTGACGTGAATTGTTAAGAGAGTAAATTGTTGAATTAGTACCTGTGTTTCAAATTTATCTGGGAGGTTATTGATAAAAGACATGGCTCCTGAAAGTTTAGCAGCACGTGTAATTTCCTCAAGGGTGGCATCATCTTTCCCATAGAGAATGTTCTCTCTGATGCTTGTTGCAAAAAGAGCAGGCTCCTGATTAACTAGCCCAATTTGCTGCCTAAGCCACTTGAGGTCAAGGTCCCGAATATCATTCCCATCTAACAGTATCTTTCCAAACAAAGGATCATAGAATCTTTCGATCAAAGATATTACCGTGCTCTTTCCAGACCCACTTCCTCCGACAAGGGCTACAATCTTCCCAGAAGGGATATCTAAGCAGAATTTATCGAAGATTGTTACATCAGGACGAGAAGGGTACCGAAAACACACATCTTTGAATTCAATGTGGCCATCAACTCTATCTACCTTCCGACCAGATTCTGAGCTGATTTTACTCATCGTGTTCTTCTCTATCATCTCGAAAATAGGGTAGGCTGCTGCTGTGGCGTGGAGAAATGATGAAATATCTGGTGCAGCCATTCCCAGTGACCTGAAAAGAAATGAGCCTGAGTAATTAGTGTCCTCAATCACGATTTTGGCTGGACACGGATAAGTAATGGCATTCCCCTGGAGAAAAACCCTATTTAATCCCATTAAAAATGGCAAAGGTCATACAAAAACTATGTGATGGCTAAATGTCATGTCAAGCACACTAGAAAGAAATTTGTTTTCTTCAAGAATCTGCATCAGTGAAGAAGTTCGAGGTCTTCATGGAATATTAATTATGATGTTAATCCACAACAGCAAAAATAAACATATTATAATGATTCGATTTCTCTGAAATATGATAGAAAGCCACAAAGATAGATCAGAAAGAATTCTTACAGGCCAGAAATAACAACATTGAGCATAGTGGTGAAAGATTCGCCACCATTAGCAATATTCTTGTGGACAACTATGCTAGTGTACCATACAAGCAAAGCCCATGATAGGAAAAGGACACAATGCAAGGTTCCTAATCCAAGACCCTTGGCCAGGCCTGCTTTCCTCCCATACTTGTACGTTTTCCTGAGAGCTTCTATATATGACCTCACTGCTTTCTCTTCCCCTGTAAATGCTTGTACTGTTCTAACATTTCCAATCACCTGAATCAATATCATAAACAATGAGAAGATGATGACTTAGTATTTTGTCAGTCGAGTTTGATGCAGATGGCTTAATTTTAAATCAGTTTGTTAACGTTGTTTGGCCTAGCATGACAAGAGATACCTCCTCAGCGACTTGGCTTGCTTTGACATAAGATTTACGAACTTTAGCAATAAGGCCGATTGTTATATAAGCATAGATGCCACCAGCAAGTGCAATTAAAGGGACTATAGACAGCGTCACCAGACTGATTTGCCATATCCTAACAAACCCGATTATAAATCCACCGAGAAATCGGCTTATATAGTGCATGAAGTTCCCAACCTGCATAATTCACCACAATTCAAATTTCAAAGAAATGAAGGAGAATTACCTACTAATTTGTTTCACACGCCAGCATAATCAGTGTAGCAGAATACATTCAGAGGCATTAAAGCAGTTCACTATAAAAGACAGGGACAACAAAATTACGTTCTCTTGAAAATTAGCCAGCAAACAATGAAAGTCAACTTTCAAAATATGGAATTCTCATCAAAATTACTCTTGTGGATCATGTGGTTTGTGCATTCTGCAATGGTTCAAACTTCAGTTATTATTGGTTTTTTAGCACCTCTTCAAGCTAGTTCCATCCCTAAAAGCACAACCTCTAATTTACACGAGGAGGTCTCGAACCCTGAGAGGGTAGAGATGAGAATTGAGGGGCTCAGAAGGGGGTGTGCCTGATTGAGTAACCCATGGCCAATCAGGCCTCCTATTGAAAAACAAAAGATGAAGATTTAGCTTCAAGCCTTCAATTGATTTTGTTGTTTTAAATCTAAATCCATTTCCTTGTTGATTTAAATACGTATGATTGTCAAATTCTAAAATTTGAGCGTCTAAGAGAATTTATGACGAAGTTTCTACTCCATGTCTTGATATGAACACACACTGCTGCACTTCAGAAGGCTTTAATTATTCCATCTCTTACTTGACAGGACTACAGATCTAGATGGGAAAGAGCTAGGTAAAAGCCAAGACCAAACACATCCAACAACCAACCGGCTTATAAATGCCATTTGTCTAAATTTATTCTCTCTTCTTCTTCACATCACAAGAAATTAATAAATGCAACTACTGGGGCAATATATTTATAACTCTGGTTCTGAGACAAATATTAAAACCATGCCGGGAGCAAACTTGGAAATCAGATCACATGAGAATACGGGCCGATTCTCTTGCCCCGCCGCTTTGACACTTTAACAGTTGAATCCCAGTTATTAAACTCATCCATATTAAATTCTACTATTATTTTTTGTGTCGACAGTGGATTTTCTTCTTCTTTTTTCTCAAGAATGGATATTGCTAGCTGTCTTATAAAAACCTTATCGTTTACATAAATACTTTTCTTCTCTTTTCTTTTTCAAAATTAGTTTGCTGTATAGAGACATCATTTGCAAAAACCCTTTTGATCTGAACCACGGAAACCCATCCAAATGAACTTGTGGGGGTGATTAAAAGGAAGGCAAAACAAAATCTCTTAAATTTTAAACTTCCACGTCGCCGAGGAAATTCAAGACAACGAGATAAGATTGTCCTTGCATGCAAGATATAGACCATGTCACAATTCACATGATCCCCGCAAAAAGAAAACTTAGGAAGATATATATACGAGGATAGGAAACCAAAAAAGTCACGGGTTTCAACGACCGTGGTGGCAGAACTTATTGACAACTGCAAATAGAATTGTAATAAAAAAAACTATTTTTAACAAATACTAGTGAAGTCGTGATCATGCATGGTCAAATTAAATCACCATAACACACCCTTTACAAACAGATCGAAGAAAAAAAAAAAAAGTTAGATGAGAAGACTGAGAATTCTTAGCCATTTAAAGCCAAATTAGAAAGAAAAAAAATACCTTTTCAGAAATAGCATCTTGCACGACAATTATATCACTTGTAATGGCAGCTATGACCTCTCCGGTTGATGCTTCAGTATCGAATAAACTTATATCTTGACTTAACATTGATTTTAGATAGGCCATTCTCATCTTCGCTGCCTGTCTTTCTCCAGTATGCATCCAACATGCCACCTCTATTCATATTGAAATATACATAATCAAAGTTATAATTACCTTGATAGAATATTAAGAACTTTAAGATTTTAACTAACCACCTTCACAAATTACAGTCACTGAGATGAAAAGGATTAGAGGAATTGACAGACGAATTAATCACACATTGTTTTATACCATCACATGCAACAAATGATTAATTGAAGAAACTAAAAAACTTGTGATTACCTATCCACGATGCGAATAATATAACCACACTGAGATATACAAAATCCAACGAGTACTGCAGGAAAATAAATAGATAAAAAATAAGTACGTATAAACCAGAAGTTAAAATAGTAGTAATTAATTAATCGATGTCAGAAATCATATTTTAGAATATCTGAACACACCATCATATAATTAATTTGAGGAAAACCCAAAGACAGCCTTCGTTTGAAACATGAACAAGAAGACCATACATGCAATGAGTAAAGTGTGTTTCAGGAAGAAATCAGGAACCAAGAGAAGGAGAGGAAGAGGATGGGAGGCGCCAGGAAATCGGTGCGTGTTTACATGCATTAAAATGGACAATTTTTAGCTAACCTTGCCTACTCTATGAGAAGCTTCTTTGGGAAAGAGATAAGCCAATCCAATGATATTTATCAACTTTCCAAAGAAAATGAAGAAGACAGGGACTGAAGCTCCATGAACACAAGCACCAAGAGATCCCAACCCCATTAACACATAGTCGTAGAAATCAGCAAAAGCAAATAGTTTCCAGAATGGAACTTTGCGTTGCTTCTTTTTCTCTTCCTTCTTCTTTTCCACATCATCAGTGTCTTCAATGTTGCCTGCAAGTGAACTCATTTTGGGCTGAAATGAAAGAAAAGATGATAGTAATGATAGTTTGTGTGTGTGTCTATATATATATATATATAAGGAGAGTCTGTTCCTGATAAATTAGGTGTTACATTAAGTGAAATTTTGGCTTAAAGGTGTAGAATTAATTAAATTTGTGGATGTGAAGGAGACTAATAATGAAGGGAGGTGATAGTGTGAGAAGTTAGATGGCTCATTTATTAGCGCAAGTTTAACAAGGAAGGTTGACTATATATATACTGGGGAATGAGGACGACGACTCTCCTCTGAACGACTGTTGTAGATATGATGTGCACCGCAATACCGCAGAGAAGACAGTCTGTCTTTTAAGATTCTGGAGATTAATTATTTCTAGGAATTAGCTCAACATGTTATTTATTTCAAACTACTTTTATCACCTGCGCTTCGCTAATAATAGAATTTTCAATACAATAAAAATAATTGATAGTAGTGTGTATATATTTAAATATATAAAATATCATGATTATTTTTTATCAAGTACGTTTTCTACGCTACTAGTAGAATTTCAATAAATTTTTAATGTAATATGTTCATGTTCGAATGTTTTTTATTGTATTATATTTTTTTTAATTAATAAACACAAATATATTATTTATATTTAATAAAATAATTTTAAAAAATATATAAATAGATAAACTATGAAAATTTTGTTAATTCTAATTAAATACTTAAATGAAAAACTAATTTTTCTTGTAAAAACAAATGATAAATGAATATAAAAATATTTAACTCCAGTTTTTTCTTCTTTTTAATTTATATGTTTTTACTTTTTATCTTAGAGGTTGTTTTTTCTTACCAAGAATAAATTATTTTTATTTTTATAGATACATACATCATGCAAATATATATTTTTTTATATCAAATTTAAAAGATAAATTAAAATAATCTTTTTGAAATATTATAAAAATACAAAATAATTATAAAGAAAATAACTACGTACTATTTCAAAAAGATGAACAAAAAAGTTTAAAATATAAGAAAGAGGGTATTAATTGAGATTTAAATATAAAAAAAAAGTAATACAAAATAAAAAATACATAAAAATAGGGAGGGCATTAATTAAGAATTTAGTTAAAATTTTGTTAGAAATAATAAAAGAGAAAAAAGTCATGTGTTAATGGGTCATCCCCACACACCTAACCTTAAGAAAACACCGAGGCCCACGCTTGATTTTTATTTTTTAGGAGCCAAAAATGTGTTATCAAATTGTTTTTTATAACTAAGTGATAGGGCACAGAAGTGACAAGCGACTTGTCGCTTAGGGTGTTGTCTAGAATCTTGCCAATACAATGCTGAAGGGTTGGACTAAAAATTCTTTTTTCTATATATTTTATCTAAAAACACTTTAAAAACATCACGATAATCCTTAGAAATCATCTATTAACCTCAAAACATCTTAAAATCACTCAAGAAAATAAAAAAAATAAAAAAAAATCCATGGACATTTTAGTTATTAAAATAAATATAATAGTAAACTTGTAAATAATTAGATATTTTTTTATTAAATTTTTAGAATATCAAGTATTAGTACGTGTATAAATTTCAGGAAACATACTATAATTTCTTATTGAAATTTATATTGAAAATGAAAAACAAAACAAAATTCACAAAATTCACAGAGTTTTTATTTTTGTAATTATCACTTAAATAAATACTGCTATATATTATGTAATGATATAATTTTTTTGTGTGTCTATATTATATAGCTAGCTTCTATAAACCAAACGGAATTCCTTCAATTCAATCTCTACCATGTAATCAAATCTCATAGGAAGAATTACCAAAAAAAAATTTTAAAAAAATTACTAGGATTGTAAAAGCTCTGCAGAAGTGTGGCGCTAGCTCAACAATTCATAGTGATCGATCAGTTAGGTTTGGTCCCTACATATCAAAAACATACAATGATTCTTTGGCTTGCAGTTTGCGCACAGATGTGCCAAAGAACTTGAAATGCAAAGAGAAAAAAACCCAGGTGACTCGGAAAAAAGTCAGAAAACTACGTCCTCCTTTAACTAATAATTGAAGGCTGTCGTCTTTTTCCACGCGATAGCATGTAGATGCTTCAATTTCCTGCGAATGATCGATTGTCCGCCACACCAAGTAATATTTCATGATGAAGCTACATCTAATGTGAAAATTTTGATCAAATTCTTTGGTAGTATAGAAAAACCTATTTTGTAAGCATTCCTCCCTTGGCTGTGATATTACTGTAGTAGTCATGACAAATTTCGGCAACACGGTCCGGGATTTATTCTATCAACCTGCTGGAGTTCATACTGATAAATAGAAAGTAATATAAATTATATTTTAAAATCTCACTTAACAGTTTAAATTATTAGGTTGAGTTGATTCTTTAACATGATATTAGAGCCTTGATGATCAAGCGATTACGAGTTCGAATCTCACCATTCTTATTTTTTTGATAAAAATTAAACACAAGATAATGTGGGTCTATGTAAGTTTCAAGCTCAAATGACTTTCACTTGAGGGTGTGTGTTAGATAATAATATAAATCATATCTTTGAACCTCATCTAACAGCTCAAGCTATTAGGTTGAGTTGGTTCGTTGACACACCCCATATTCGTGTGATTACTTATTCCAAGAGAAAGTAATTAAAAACCCTGAGGGATGTAGCTCAACTGGTCAGACCCTGAGTTTGCTCCCTAGAGGTCATCAGTTCGAGTCCCACAAACCTCAGGGCTACTGGATACTTACATGGTCGTTAACTTCAGGGTTCGTAGGATTAATCGAGGTGCGCGCAAGCTAACCCGGATACCCTTATTAAACAAAAAAAAAAGTAATTAAGTAATTAACATCACATTGTTATTTTACACAGAGCATCTTTTTTTATGTTTTAAAAAAATATTTTAAATTAATTTTTTTTCAATTCGTTTTAATATATTAATATAAAA
>Ga0307517_10005129_pt1 | contig 19894 bp, 8 predicted proteins | sample 23_EM_MG_FD_194515 | JGI IMG/M metagenome (GOLD analysis project Ga0307517, IMG submission 194515) | Populus trichocarpa ectomycorrhiza microbial communities from riparian zone in the Pacific Northwest, United States - 23_EM | ecosystem: Host-associated > Plants > Roots > Unclassified | place... | reverse complement strand
CAATTAACGATTGTATAATGATTCTCTTTTGTGATAATAAATAATGATGAATTTGATTTATAATGATTAGTACTGTGCTTAACCTTTGGTAATCCAATTCATATGATAATTTCTCTCCTTAAAGTTATTAATTCTTCGAGTGTAAGATAAACACTTCAGAATTTATCCTCCTTTGATCATATTTCAGGAAATCTTATTGTGGTTACTACCTTAAATTCCAATTTGATTTTGCATTTGTAAATTGTTTTTTTATTTATTTATTAACGTGGGTGTTTGGGTCAGCTTGCACGCACCTTGACTAATCTCACGAGCCCTGAAGTTAACAACCATGTAAGCTTCCAGTGGCCATCATATTAGCAACTACAGAGCTCGAACCTGAGACCAAATGGGAAGCAAACCCCTTAATCCCAAATTCTTACTAATAGGACATTTATTAGATGGTTGCATTTGTATATTGTTTACTATTATTATTGGTAGCCATTTGGTATTCTATATACGTATTTTATGTTAATTAGATAGTGTTTGAGATTGTAATAAAGTGATTTTTTAAAGTGTTTTTCATTTAAAAATGTATCAAAATAATATTTTTTTATTTTTTAAAAAATATATTTTTGGTATCAGCATATCGAGACGATCCAAAATTATATAAAAAAAATTAACTTAAAACAAACAAAAAAACCTCAAATTACTTTTTAAACACAAAAATAAATAAATTCTTGAAAATGATACTTGAGATTTTTTCATGCTACAGAAGCTCACCAATGACCCAAATATGATCATAACATAAGGACAGTCGCAATTAATACGATATATGAGCATTATTGGTGGATCATACTATTCGCACACCAACATGAATCCTCTCAATCTCAGTTAATCACAATCCTCAACATTCGCACATGAATCCATTACATGTTGTACAAAGACATGGATACATTTTTTGGTTTCAAAGATTTTCTTCTATTTGTTTTTAAACAAATTACTCACGCTCAACATGAAAAGAATTGATATGAACTACCCGGTAACTTGGTTAAAATTCGAGATCCGGATCTTAGATTAGGCCTGTCACCAAACCGGGTCTGAAAACTATGATCAGAGTTAAAATATAATGGATTAATCATAGATACAAATGGTGTAATCTAAGTTAAACTCCTAATATTTAATAACAATTGAGTTATAATCGATAAATTCACTACTGGTGACTTAAAATATCGAAAGACAAAAAAGTGAGGCTTGTGGGAGGTGCAAAGGGTAAACTGAAAGATTTTATAGTATTTACTATTTACAGTGTAATTAGTGCTTTTTTAGTTACTTTATGCAGTTCATTTTACATAGATAGACAAACACAAAGAACAGAAAAAAATAAAATCAATGATCCATAAAAAATTATGATAATATTTTTAAATGAAATTTATCTTTTCTATTTATATTTATTTATTTTAAAAAAAATCACAAAAAATTATTAATAGAATATCACGTATTATTTCATTACTTTCATGGCATTATTTATTTTTTATGAAGGTTGTTTTTGGCATTGTAATGTAACTATACTTTTGAATTTTAAATTATTTTGATATTTTAATATTAAAAATATATTTTAAAAATAAAAAATATTATTTTAATATATTTTTAAATAAAAAATATTTTAAAAATTAACCTTAACCACGTTAAAAAATAAAAACAGAAAAGAACAAAAGCGCCGAAGGCAGCAGGCCAGCCTTGCTCCAAGAATGCAACGTACCACCCACAAAATCCTGTAATAAACTAGACTACAAATCTCCAAGAAAATCAGTGGGTCCCAAAATGTGGTAAATGATTGAATTGTTAATCCAACGGCCCATATCATCTAATCATCATCAGGAAACCAGTAATCCTCAACGCACGTTGTGACAGCTCCCGAGCGGTTGGTGTACGTGGTGTAAGTGGGGTGCATTTTAATGTTTGTTGGGCTCCAACGTGACACCAATCATGTTGCTTGGTCGTGCCACGTCATCGAGGGGACACACCCACCTGTGGGTTGTCACTCTGTAAGAGAGTGGGACCTACATTCAATGAGAGTTCTCTCACACCTCACGTTGTTAAACAGTTTCCTCTGTTGGCTTCAATCATTGTCTTCGGCTTCTGCTCGCTCTAAGCCCCTTGCTCGCTAATGATTATATATTACCATAATGCCCTTTTCTCATGTCACATAATAAAAAAATACAAAATATAAAACTTATCTACATTCTAAAGAGAGATTGCACACTAATGCTAGTTGAGGTACAACTCATTTACATTTTATTAATTAATGTAAAATAAATATTGGATACATGGATTTTTTTAATATTAAGATTCCTTTTTATTTGTGAAAAATATATTTTATGAAAATACTTTTCTTTATTTTTCAATGGAAAATAAATATGAAAAAATAAATTAATAGAAAGTACTTTTCAATTAACCCCTAAACAAAATTAATTTAGAAAAAAATCTAAACTCATAATATTCATCAAACACCACCACCACCACCACTACATTATACTCCTCCACCACTACTGCAACCATCATCTTATTACTAATATAATAATTATTTTATTATTATCTCATCATCACTTTTCACCGCTATCTCCATCTTATTATCAATCTAACCACAATTTTATCATTATTTCATATATTTTTAAAACATTATTATAACTATAACAACAATCATTATCATCATGATCACCATGACAAACTTATTATTAAAATAATCATCATTTTATTGTTATTAGTATCACAAATACTATAACCATAATTATCATTGGCGTTATCATTATAACAACTACCATCAATTTTATCATTAATACTGCAATGTTTATCGTCTATTATAATCATTAAAAAATCATGAACAAAAAATAATATATATTTTTCTTAATACATCTAAATAACAAAAAATAACTTATGTTTAGGAAAATGTTTTTCATAAAAAATATTTTCACAAATGTTTATAGGAAAATAATTCATCACCATAAAAAATATTTTTTTGCAAAACAAAACAATCCTAAATTATTGAAAAATTAGTAATGACCATTCCTTGCAATTTTCATTTAAAATTTCAAAACAACGAAAAAGAAAGTAACGTCATAACAAAATTCCCCTTGATTACGGGCTTAAGAAGAAGTATAATTATTCAGAGACGTGCTAATCATGTTTAGATGAGAGTTTAATGGTGTGATTGGTTGTTTTATAAGGTGGGACGTAAGCTATTGAAATATTCAGAGACGTGCTAATCATGTTTAGATGAGAGTTTAATGGTGATTGGTTGTTTTATAAGCTATTGAAATCTTCATAGTGGCACCCAGCTAATTCAATTCGAGAAGAAGCCTTTTCTTCTTCTTCTTTTTTTCTCTTTTCTCTATAGTTTTTTTCTTTTTTTTCAAAGAAAAGAAGCCATTTTGACTGGTGACAATTAATTTAATTGATGAAATAATTTGGTGATTTTTTTTTTATTAACGTCCGGGTCAGCTTACACGCATTTCGACTAATCACACGAGTCCTGAAATTAACGATCATGTAAGCTTTTAGTGGCTCTAAGTGAACTCAAATTCATGACTATTAAAGAGCAAATCTAAGACCTAACTAATTAAACTAACTCTCAAAGTTAATTTGATGATATATGTTAGTTGCATTGATCATGAGTTAGTTTGTTTACAAGGCGTGCTGCTTGACGCACCTAGTGAAAAGTATACATTTTATGTATTTTTTCACGTGAGCAGTGCATCTTTTAAATAAATACATGCTAAAACATACTTACTCATGAAATTCAACCTAAAAATTTTTGGAAGATTACGTCTAATCTGATAGTGAGAAATGTCCAGGAACTTCTTCCAGCTATTGAATTTTTTCAGATGAATCGAAATAATGTAGAAGATGACAATTTAACATAAGGTTTTTTAGACTTCAGTAAAGACTAACGAAGTAAGCTCGGAAAAGCAGTAAACACAATTTAAGAGAAAGGGGATGGAGGCAGGTACAGTAACTTGGGAAATTTCCAAGTTTCTGAGGGATGATTTTAGGAGTAATAGACCTGAAAAACTCCAAATATTCCAACATCAAGAACCCAAAGAAAGGACACTAGCTAGCACAAATGTCCCAGATCACGAAATAGAAGCAAAATAGGTTGGTTCCAAAATAAAATTTCTTATAGGAGTAGCATTATGTTGAGTGTATGTTTATTAATACGGTGTGTGCGTAAAAATATTTTTAATTAAAAATATATTAAAATGATTTTTTTTAAAATTTTTATTTTTATTTTTAATTTCAGTACATCAAAATAATTAAAGCATTAATTTAATACTTATCGATACAAAAAATAGTTTAAGAGACATTTTTAAAAATGGGCTGAACTAAAAAAAATACTCTTTAGTGAGTGTTTTAGGGTGATATAGCTTCTTTTATTTTTTAATGCGTTTTAAAAGTATATTTTATTTGAAAAAATATTAAATATAAAAAAACATTAAAAAATAAAAAATTGATGTTTTTTAGTGTTTTTCAATGATTTTGATGTGCCGATGTAAAAATTAAAAAAAAACTAAAAAAATATTTTTTGATAGTAAATTTGATATATGGTGTTTTTGAAAAAATATTTTTTTATTAAAAAATATTTTTTCAAAAACACCATATATCAAATTTACTAAAAACACGCTAATGATCTAGTTTGGCATGCAACTTTAATTAGGATTGCCATTGTAATTATGGTTTTAGCCACCAAATTACCTTTTTCTTTTCCTTCTTTTTTTTCAACATAAACTCACCTACTTTCTTTTCTCTTTTTTTTATCTTGTTTTTGAACCCAAGTTACCTCCTTTGTTGCTATACACAGCAAGCTACAATTATTGAGATGTGTATAACTGTGTGTTACATGCAAGTTACCTACTTAAGGATATTGTGCTACAAAGTTTAACATGTGTGGTACATGCATAGAATATCTGTGTATTTGAAATTGTGGTTTATAATACTTTTCGAAATAAATCTTTACTTGACAATATATTAAAATAATTTTTTTATTTTTAACACTAGCATTTAAAATTTTTAAAAAGTACTAAAAAATATCAATTTAATTTTTTTTAAGTTTAAAATATTTTTGAAAAGCATTAAAAAATAGAAAAAGAAGCACTTTCAAACACCTGTAAATGTGCCAACGAGAGTTTAACTACTAATTATACTTCTTGTGTATTAATTATATAAATCTGATCATCCATGACACAAATGTACAATGAAATATATATAAAATTAAAACCAAATGATCATCCAGGACACAAATGACTCCGTTAATTTAACGGGTTTAAAGCCAACTTAGAAAATTGTTAGAAATGTAATTTAACTAAAAGAAATTCAAGATGACATATTTTTTTTAACATTAAGATGAAAATATATTGGATCGACCTGGATCAACCCGGTTAACATGTCAAATCCATGACCTGAATCATGAAACTGGAATAACCCCATAGAAAACAAATTAAAACCAAATATGAAACTCAATCCCCATTTAAACCAACATTGAAGAATGAAATTTTAAAAAAAAAAATTCAATTAAAAAACAAACAACTTAAGTTAACATAAATAAAAATACTTTAGAAATAAATAGTTTTGTGAACAGTAAAATAACCACTCTTTTAATTTCTTTTAGTTTATACTATAAAATAATCAATCCTTAGTAAATAACGTGCACTTGTAATTTTTTTAACAGGATAAAAAAAGAGTAAAGAATTCCCTCCCTCCATCAAGATTCAGAATTCAAAAGCCATGGTAGTTACAAGGGAGTAGACAGTAAAGGAAAAAAAAAAACTGCCAGGGAAGGAAGGAAAGTGGCATATTTGTCATTCCAAAACAGCGTCTCATCTATCTATTTCGATCCACTTCATCGAGATGCACATCCTACTTTAACTCTCCTCACCCATCTCTCTCTCTGTTGTATTTCTTGAACAGAAACCAGATGGAGTGACAGTGTATGTACATGTCACTATAACTGGCTCTTACATATCTATCGTTGTAGATTTAGACTCAGAGTTTGTCACTTCTTTACCATTCCTACATACATTTCTGTGTTATATCTCATTTGCTCTCTTGTCTCCTTCGACAGTTCAAACTCCACTCCTCCGCTGGTGTCTAAAGGTGTGCTTTTGTTTTCTAATTTTGCTTTTGCATGGTATTTATGTTCTTGTAATGTTGGCTTTGAAATCTTGAAGAACTTTTCTTGGTTGTTTTTAGACAAGGTTCCGCTTCTGTTGGTTCAAGTCTTGATTGGTGTTTTTTAGGGTCAAATTACGTTGGATATCTTTTTTCCCTGGACTGATCTCTCATTTCCAATCTTTTCTGTTTGAAAGTTTGCGAGAGTTTGCAGTGTTGTTTGGTTGCCGAGATGTTAAGGGAAAGGAAAGGTCTTGAAGCTCGCATGCTTTAGGAACTACAATAGTTAAATCTCCATTCTGCTCCTAGTTTCCAGAAGTGAAGTGGGTTTTCCTTCCAATGACGTGTGTGGTTGTTGTGTGGGGTTTTGCAGTTAAGGATTTGATTTATCTTTTGTTTGATTGCTAAGGAGGAGTTGGAAAAGATAGAATTTGGTTTGTCTGTATTAACATTTAAAGGGAGGTAACTTTTTGTTTAAATTTGGACCTCTACGCTTCGTAATTTTTAGTTTCAACATTGAAGGATATGTTTCAATTTCCTGAAACCAGCCAGCCAAAACACTTCTTTTGTTCTGTTTTGATTTGGAAGACTTTCATTTCATTTAGTTTTGTTAATCTGTTCTGAGTTTTGAAGTTCGAGTCCCTTTTCTTTGTTTTATCAATCAAATCACATAGGATCTATATGTTTCCAATTTGATTTTATATTATTTCTGGTTCTTCATTTTATAATTGTAGCTTATTCAACTGTGTTGTGAATTTGATTGCTGTTCATTTTTGTTTCTTAGAATAAGGTTTTCACTTTCAACAATCTATCTGGCTGTTTTCTAAGTAAGAACATTTTGCTTGGGTCAAAATGTGTGCTGTAGAGCAGTGTGCAGTCACAGTCTACTTATCTATTGTAATTTTGCAGTTCCTTGCAACAAGATTCCTCGAAGAATGGAGGTCGACAATGCAGTTAAAGCGAATGAGGAAACCATCGCAGAAGAAATTCATGCTGAAGCAACTGTTGTGGCACCAGAAAAAGAAAAAACAAATGCTACCAATAGTGAAAGGCCTCTTAATGCCAATGAAACATCTGAGAGTTTTGCCAAAGCTGAAGGTCTTAATTCTTCTTCTATAGCAAGTGAAGGTGCAGCAAGTGTTTCTCAACGAAAAATCTCAAATGCCTTAAAGGTACAGTGCAAAGATGATTCTTTGGTTGAGCTTCTTCATTGTGACTAACATTTTCTCATGGCACGAAATGAAAGAAACATTTCTCTTCTTACCTGTGTTTAGGAACCTGCTCCTCGGAAAGACACGAGTTCAAAGAACAGCAAATTGGCCAAGGATAAGCCTAATATGAAAGGCTCAGGTGCATTTTCACGTAGCCATAGGCCAATACTTTCTCAAAGTGTTTCATTTCCCGCAAAAGGAGTGTGTACTGATAATATGACGAAGAGCATTGAGGAACACCCGCTCAGAACTGCTGCAAAGCATGCCCGAGATGAAGGAACAAAGGTGAAGGTCTCTTTTCCCCATATATCAGTCACTTCAAGTCCCCGTCTCAATCAAGCCAACAGGCGTGTTCCAACTGGAGTGAATTCAAAGGAATCAAATATCAATTGTAGTAAAACTTTAACTAGGCAGAGTTCTTCAGCAGGCAAGTCTTGCAGTCAACAGGCTACGGTAAGGGTTTCTGCTGATAAATCTTGACCATTAATACTTTTTTGTGTTATTTTAGGTCTTTTGTTTATGTAACTCTTTGTTGTTCATAACAGTCTGTGAAATCAAGTTCTTTGAATGAAGCAGCTAAGGGCCATCCACCCCAGGCTTCTGAGTAAGTTATCACCCATCCACTGCATAAAATTGTTTGCCCTATATTGGTTGATGCAATCAAAATGTATTCAGGGAAGCTTCCCCTGCCCCCACCTGCACCCTCTTCCCTTGAATAAAAGTAATCCTATTTATATATTTGCTTAGTGGATAAAGTACTTGTATAATCATTATCTAATGGCAGGTCTGCTGCTCATCAAAATTCAAAACCTGAGACAACCACATTGTCAAGCAAAGAAGATGATGACACCCATTCCACAACCTCGTAATGCTCTTATAGAACACAAATGGTTTTGTAATTATTTATTTTTATCAAGCATCTGTTTGCTAACATGCTACTCTGTATTAATATCAGAAGTGCCACTCCTAGCGGGAGGAGAAGCAGTGGTTCTGGATTCTCCTTCAGATTGGAAGAACGTGCTGAAAAACGGAAGGAGGTTGTTGCTGGATTTTAGTTCCTTTCTTAGATTCTTAATATTTTTTTTGAATCCATAACATGATTGTATTATGGCCTTTGTTCTCCAGTTCTTTTCAAAGATTGAAGAGAAGATCCATGCCAAGGAAATTGAACAAACTAACTTGCAGGAAAAATCAAAGGTATTAGGATTTTTCTTTTGCGCAGAACATCTTTCCTTTTGACTTTCTCTTCGTTTTCTTTAACAATTTGACCTCTCTCTTCTGAATCCAAAGGAATTTGGATCTTCATTTCACCTTTCACTCTTTGGTGGCATGCAGGAGAACCAGGAGGCAGAGATCAAGCAACTGAGGAAGAGTTTGACATTTAAAGCTACACCTATGCCAAGTTTCTACAAAGAACCTCCTCCAAAAGCAGAACTAAAGAAGGTAATGCTTGAACTGTCAGATATCTATCGATAATGTCATGTCATTTGTTCGCATTCCGCATTACCAGCATTCCATCAACTTTAAGATTGGAAGCACACCAAATGAACTCTTTAAAAGCCTTTAAATTATCACTATTTTTTCAAATGTCTCATTATGTTTTTGCTAATGCTATCTACATTATGTGGACTAACAAATTTGTAAACTGTGGTTTCAAATCCACATGTTCTGTTGACATGTTTGTTTGTCTGTACCTGTTAAATTGAGTTTTCTAAATGTGGCCTAAAATTTAAATGAATCTTGAAGTCCCTAATTATTTGTAACCAGACATATTTAATGACGATGCATTTATACAGTAAATGATTGTGCAGTTTTTAGGCTTTCGTTTGGCCTTTGCAAATTGCAATTATTGTTTTTTAGGACTGCAGGTGATGCGTTAGCTTAGGATCTTGCATTCATGAGTCTATTTTGCATGGTAAGGTGTTGACGTTTGCTAGTGAGGGCGTCTCTGCAATGCTTGCTGATTTTGTCAAAAATAAATAAATAAAAACAAATGGGACACCCAGTGTTTTTAAAACGTGATGAAGGTCTGAACTTCAATCGTAATTGATGGGTACATGCCTAAGACTTACCAAGGCTTGTAAATAGCCATTGGTCTCTGTCTTTGCTTCAAAATAGAAGTAGGTGTTAGAGAGATATCCTACTCTGCTGATTGTGTAACTGAAGAGAGATTTCCTCTAACAGTAGGAGTTTCCAAAGGACTGGAGGTTGAAGAGAGCATACGGTCATGGTTATCTGTTATGACTCAGGAGCTTTGTCTTCTGTTTTTCCAAAGAAGAACGTTCACGTAGTTTCATTCTACATTGCATGAACTATAAACAGAGCTACCCTTAACAGCTTGTGTGCTATTGAACATGAATATCAGAAATCCAGTGCTAGTCTCAAGTCCTCGTTGCCAATTCCGATTGATAATTGGGGAACTTCACGAATTCAAGCCAACATGAGACAATTGTCTGCGGCTCATCCTACATACATGTGAATATATTTGCACAAAAAAACACACTTGCTAGTTCAATTCTAAGTTTATCTAGCTTAACAGCATTTTAATGTGTATTTCTTCTGCCTGTTTCATTTGGATTCCTTGTTTTTTTTTTCTCCATCTTCTCTATGGAACATCGGGATAAAGTTTTGTGTGCTAATTCTTATAGATACCAACTACTCGTGCAATATCACCGAAGCTTGGAAGGCGCAAGAGCTCCACCACTTTAACGAACAACTCTTTGGAAGACAGTGGATCTTCTTTTAGCCCACGAGCTTCTCACAGCCCACGTCTGAACCAAGAATCAAGCAACCCAACCAAGGGAATTCAGAGAAATGGTAACAAGGATAATGGCGCTTCAAAAACCCCAATTAGGAAGTCCCAACCTAAGCTTCAATCTCACCAAATCATGGCCAATGGACTGGAAGGAAAGACTGTCAAGTCCAAAGCAAAGCCACCTGGAGCAGAGAATCAAACCCAGAAAGCTGGTGTCGGAAAAGTGGAAGAAAACGAGAATAATTCTAAGAAAATCCCTTTATGTGATAATGGAATTCAGACCATGCCTGAAAACAAAACTCCTCAGAACGATGGACTGGTATTGTCCTCGTCCAATCCTGAGTTCATGCTCCCTCAAGTCACAGTCGGAGGGTGAGAACTTGATTATTTTATCTTGTATCTGTAGTTTTTTTTCATTCAAGTTCCATGTTGTTGTGAATAGGCTGGCTGTATGATAGCGTATATGGCATTTTTTTAGGGTACTTGTGAAGTCAACATAAATCTACCATTTGAACATGCATTCCTTATCAATATAAGCTTGTATTCCTTTTTTAAATTTTATTGAAGTGTTTGGAAAAAAACATTTTGTAACTTCGTTAGTCTTTCTTTTATGCGATGCTTAGATTGCCGGCCTTTGAATGCAACCACCGGTAACGATGAACTTTTAGATATACAAGCATGTGTCTCCACCTCTGATTCCTTGGAAGACTCCCTTTTTCAGTAGAACAAGCAGCCAGTGAAATCCATCATTTTCCCAGAAGGAAAAAAGCTGAAGCAATCATGAAGCTGTAAGTTGTGTGTTAGGGTAAGGTGAAGTTTTTCGGTGTTGAACACCGAAAGAATAGGCAGCACATAACAATGACAGTGAGAGGCTCATGAAAAGGCAAAAGCTTCTTTTGTTAGCAAAGCAAGATGGGAGCTGCGATTGTTGTTGAGTAAAGATCTTAACCTAATTGAAACCTCACCTAACTTTTTTTCTATGATTTGGACGCGTTGCCAAGGTGACTGCTATGATACCAAATTGGAAAAAGCTCATTTCAACCTCTCATTGATTCCCCAGCCGCACAGAGTGTGACAGGTTATAGCTGGCGTTGTAAAAAGCTACATTCACGGTGAAGGCCATTTCTCTGGCTATTGAAGCATGGGGTGATGGTGGTATCCAGGGCAGCTAGATCTACGATAGCTTGGAGTGTCCAAATGGGAGACAGATTGATGATAATTGACTACTTCAAAGATCAAATCATTAATTGTTTTATGAAGTCTAAAATGTTACTAGTCAATTGTTTGGCGATTAGCAAGGTAAATGAGTTTGCTCTTCACGTTCATGTGTTGTGTTCAAATTGTGATAAAAGATTTTCATGAATGCATCAACAAAAAGAGTGCTATGTGTCCAGAGGTGGGTGATCTATCTATAAAACTAAGAGTTTTTATGTTTTAAAAGTATTTTAAAAAAAATTAAATTTTTTTTATTTTTTTCCTTACTTTAAATTAAATAAAAGTGGTTGGTTGGGAGCTAGAAAAGGAAATATTTTGTTTTATGAAGACAAACAATATGTCATTTGTGTTTTTTTATTTTTTCATTTTGTTGGTGGTGTTTTTTTTCTATGTAAATATATTTAACATATGACAATTGTTTATTGTTGATGACTAATTTATCAAAAAATATTAAGAAAAAAAAAATTAACCATAAATAACCAAAGTGTAAAATAAAAAGAAAACTTATAGTCAATATATAGAGAGAGAGAGAATCACAACAACAGATAATTGTTTCATGTTAAAATATATTCACATGAAAAATATAGTTTGAGGATAAAAAAAAAAAAAAACTATTATGAATTTCTACATTGTTATAATAAAACTTTGTACTATATTTTTTAATTAAAATTGTAATTGTATTGGTGTAGTAGGCATAATGTTTAGTTTGTCCATCCACTATCCTTTCTTAAAAAAATCTATATTTATGCCTTACGAATTCATAATTATCGAGTAATTATAGGTGTGATTGGAATTGTAATTTAAAGTATTTTTTACAAAAAAATATATTAAAATAATATTTTTTTAATTTTTAAAAATTATTTTTAATTTCAACATATCAAAACAATTTAAAAATATAAAAAAAAAATTAACAAAAAAAATTCAAAATTAAAAAAAATACAACGCAAACCACGTTGCCAAACAAAGACTAAGACTTGCCAATAAATTAACATCTATTTTTCTCCGTCTAAAATTTATGCGTGAGAAGAAACCCTGTTATAATATCTTCAATAAGGGCGAGTCATTTTCTCATGAGGGGATAGGGCTGTATAGTGCGGGTCTAAAACTATTAAATTAATTCATTCTAGATGCCTAACTAGGTGTGATTGTTTCGTGTTTTGCTACGGTCCAAAAAAATAATAATTTCAAGCTTAAGAAAATATGAAAGCGATGCTAAGGTATTTTTTATTATAAATAAAATTTTGTTTATAAACTTAACATTTAATGTATACGAATTGGTTTTTTTTTTTTCAAATATGATAACAATATCTTCGATCAACTTAAGCTAACATGTTAAACTTGAGGTTCGGATTATGGAATCGACTGGACTTAATAACATTGTATTTCTAAGATAGTCTTTTCTTTAATAATACGATAAAAAAATACAATCTCAATATCAATGACCAATCCAATACCAAACATTTTGTAAATTACAAGCATTGCTTTCCAAACAAAAATCCATCATTGTCTTAAAAGAAAATCTAAAAAAGAATTAAAACAAAGTCTCAATATTTTATATATGATTAAAGATTCAAAAAATTTATAAATGAGATAAATTATATAAAAAAAATTAAAAACATAAATTTTATGTTAATTGAATATTCATGATTTTTTCCCATTTAGACATAATAATTAGAAAAACAATTTCTAATATTCCCATAAAAAAACTATACTATTATTTGAGAAACATGACAAATTGAGTAATAATTGAAATATAATATTAAATTTTTTTGTAATGCATTTAAATCTACATCCAAAAAAATCAAAAATTAAAAAGTTCATAGATCTTACACCTAGAGCTAACATGTTGAGGGCCAAACACCTATGGGCTAGTGAGGCTAAACCCAGGTGAATGGCCTTTTATTGTTTTTCTTTATATTAAGTAGCAGACAATATATTGTTTGCATGTTGTTCACCCTTTCTATAACTAAATCATCACACAAGATCAGTTTTTCAAGGTTAATCATAAGAGTTTTTCAAAGATTTAATGGCTAATACATGGAAGTTGAAAGATCATGTAATTGATGGGGAAGAGGAGTTTGGAAGAGTGAGAAAAAAAGGTTTTTATACCTAGGTTTAAGGCAATCAATGGTAGGAAATCAACAACGGTTAGATAAATGACATGTGGTATGGTAGTGGAGGGCAGTTGGCGAGTATTATAGGAAATAAAGGAATATTGTCGTATAAAGAAATTGAACAAGTCCAACCCGAGAGATCTGGTCTAGTTCGGTTGCAACCACCATTCAAAATCCAAACCTAGTTTAGCTAATTATTTAAAGAAGTTATTTGCATTCAATAAAAAGGGGGATAATTTCAATTGTTAGGTTTTAATCTATGGGAGATCCGACCAACCTCAAATTTAGTCACTAAATTTACCTTTCTTGTTTTTCAGTGTAATTAAAAACTTCAATTCAATAAAATTACAATTATCAATTTAGTTTTTATTTTCTTTAAATCTTTATATCCCCTTTCTATGGTAGAAGGGACGAGAGTATCATAGTTAATTAAAACTATAGCTAGAATGAGGCAGCAACAGGAAGAGCAACAATAGAGGCAGCAAGTCCTAGAAGTGATTATATAACTGCAAGAAATGTTAGTCAAAGTTGATCAACTTACTAAAACTCAAGGAAAAAGAGTAATTAAATCTTCTCTAAACACATATGTCACTTTAATGAATGAACATCATATGCAAAAAATGGAGTAGCCAGCTAAGAATCAGATTCAAATGAGACCCATCACACTGGATTTTTCCCGGTTTAATGGCGAAGATCCAAAAGGATAGATTTATCAAGCCACTCACCTTTTTAGTTATCACAATACTCCACCACAACATTGACTATTTTTAGCAAGTTTCTACATGAGATGCAAAGCAATTGTTTGGTATTAAGAGATGGAGAAAGTTGGTTTAATAACTAGTTAGGAATTATTTGTTAAAGATATTTAAATTCATTTCATTTGATGGCTTAATGAGGAAGTATCAGACAAGCCCCTAACTCGATTTGATAATAACTCAAACGGAGTTTGTATTCTTCAACTATTGAGTTTTGTTTCAAACTAATCAATACTTCCATTGAGCCTTCATATGTGGGATAGATATCGAAGAACATTCACCTGTTGGGGTGAAAATTGTTAATGGAATTAAAATTCTTTGTGAAAAATATGTCAAAATATAAAATTTAAGGGCCAGGGACACAAATTCATAACTCAAGCTTTCTAAATCCAGTTGGGCGGCTGTGACATGGTTTTAGGCATTCTATGGTTTAAGAAGTTAGATTCTAATATATAGGATTTCAATAGGCTCACTATGAAGTTCCATTACCAAGAGGCTATAATTTTAGCAACGGGCCTAGAAGTTCAAGAGTCCATAATAGACAATAGGCTTGGGTTCTTAAAGGAGTTGAAGAAGGCTGATGTTACAAATTTGGGCATAGGAGATTGAGGTCTTAAAGAACAACAAACTATCAGATCTAGTTCAAAACTTATTAAAGGAATATTAAGAAGTATTTTTTGAACCCAAATAGCTCCCTCCTAAAAGATCTAAATATTACACAATCACACTGAAAGAATGGATTTTTCCTATAAATATAAGGCCCTACTGGTATCCATATTATAAAAAAAAAAATAGCATTTGAAAAGATAGTAAGGGAGTTGCTACAATCAGGGGCTATACGACTTAGTGTAAATCCCTTTTTCTTGTCCGGTTTTGTTACTCATAAAAGATGATGGATCAAGGCATATATGTATTGATTATCAAGCATTAAATAAATAAACAATCAAAGATAAGTTCCTCATTTTATTTGTTGAGAAACTATTAAATGAATTGTATGGGTTTAATTATTATGTAAATAGGATCTAAAGTTAGGGTTCCACTAGATTTGGATGCATTAGAAGGATATCCCTAAAATTATCTTCAAGCCTCATGAAAGACATTATAAGTTTTTGGTGATGCCTTTCGGACTCATAAATGCCTTCATATACCTTTCTAAGCATCATGAATGAGGTATTCCAACCCTACCTTAAGCATTTTGTTTTGGTATTTTTTATGACATTTTGATTTATAGTAAATTAAAGGAAGAACATTTGGCCCACATGAAGTCAGTCTTAACCTTATTAGCCTAATACAAATTCTATATCAAAATGTCTAAGTGCAATTTTTTTATGAAGAAATTGAATATTTGGACCACATTGTTTTCAGAGATAAGGTACGAGTTGATCCTAAAAAAAGATAAAGTTCTGCTTAATTGGTCAAAGCTTGGTAATCTCAAGGCTTTAAGGGGTTTTTTAGGGCTCACTAGGTATTACAATAGGTTTATTAAATGTTAGAACGCAGTGGCTAGCAATTTAACCAAATTACTTTAAAAAAAGCTTTTTAGTTAGGATCGATAATTAGAGAAGGTATTCAATTAGTAAAATCACATTATCACTCATCCATCTACTTCATTTCTCAAAGCCTTTCATAGCAAAGTACGATGCATTTGGAGTTCGGGTAGGAATAATTCTCGTGCAAGGGAGCAAGCCTTTATTTTTTTTAATTATGGGCTTGAAAGGTAAGGAACTAGATTTGTCAACCTATGAAAAGAAGTTATTGGACATAGTGATAACAATACAAAAATGGAGGCCCTACTTATTAAATCGACGATTCAAAATCAAAACATACCAAAAAATCCTGAAGTATATGTTATAACAAAACATTAGCACATCAATACAGAAAAAGTGGATATTTATACTTTTAGGCTGTGATTTCATAATAGAGTATAAAACATGTACAAATGACTTGGTAGATGATGCATTTTCAAAAAAGAATAAAGAAACAACTAGTAATGAGTTATAGGCTCTCACATTAATTAAAAGAAAGTTACTCTACTATTTTTGAGGTACAAATAGTTCTCAGACAAATAAAAGGAGATACCTTGCAATGACACATGTTTCAATTACAATGAGAAGTATTGTTATATACGAGAATGATTTTATTTTTTTTGGTAAGGAACGTCCTCTTAAGCTACAGATCATAAAATATCTTCATGATAGCCTTTCGGGAGGCCACTCAGATTTCAAAATACCATTCAAAGAGTTCACAATGATTTCTTTTGGGTAGGCATAAAGACTAATGTAAAAAAATATATTAGAGAATGTGAAGTGTGTCAAATGATAGAATTAAAGAACATTAGACCATTTGGACCACTGCGACCTCTATCAATTCCATATAAGTCATGAAACTTTATTTCCATGGATTTTATAAAAGGATTACATTCTTCTGGCATGTACATAATTATTTTTATGGTAGTTAATTGACTAACAAAGTATGCTCATTCCATAGCCCTGACTCATCCCTACACGATATGTAAAATAGCATAAATGTTTTCACAACAAGTTATGAAGCTACATGATTTCCAACTAATATTATGAAAGAAAAGGATCTTGTGTTTACCAGTAGGTTTTGGAAAGAACTATTTTTTTTATCCAAGAAATGGACCCGTTAATGTTAACAAACTACCATATATAAATTGATGGACAAACATAGATAGTCAAAAAGACATTGTAAAACTATCAAAGGTGTTTTGCAGGAAAAAACCTTATAAAGTAGTTTAGGTGATTAGCTATGGTGGAATTTTGATACAATACTAACTATCATAAGTCGTTACAAACCATACCATTTGAGGTATTATATAGGTACAATCCACATAGTCTAATCAGTTATATCTTATATCTTATAAAAAAAAATCAAGCAATTAAAGAGCATTTAGAAGATAGATCCAACATTATCAAAACAAATTTAAACAAGGCCTAATGGAAACAAAAGAGACATATAGATCATAAGCGAAAAGAACTTGAATTCAAAGAAGAAGAGTAGGCTCACTGAAACTTCAATCTTACCATCAGTTGAGCATGCTACAATAGAGAAACAACAAATTTGCTTACAGGTATTATGGACCTATTCATATATAAAAAAAAAGATTGGACGAGTAGCTTACTATTTACAATAGCTAGAAGGAGTGAAAGGTCATCCCACTTTCCATATTAGAGTGAAAGTTCATCCCACTTTTCATATTTCACACCATGAGAAGAGAGTCAACCCAACAGACCAAATATTTTGGAAAGGCCTTCCAGAACAAAACTATCAGAAGTTATGAGAGATTGAGAAAAAATAACCAAAAGGGGAAGTAAATAACTAGAATAGAATGTAAGAGAGAATACAATTTACGCTTCCATGAACAGAACACTGAAAATACTATGTTGGTGATAGAAAATTGGATTGGGAAAACTTTTCCTCACCTTATGGACAAAAGGCTAAAAAGAGGTAGGGAATGTAACCAAATCATTATACAAGATTAGTTTTTCAAGGTTAATGAGAAGAGAAACTTTGAATATTTAATGGCTAATACAAGGAAGTTGAAAAATCACTTAGTTGGAGGATAAAAATAGTCTAAATGAGTAAGAAAATAAGATTCTTATACCTTGGTTTAAGGCAATCAACTATGGGAAATCAATAATTGTTAGATAAGAAACATGTGGTATGGTAATGAAGGGCAGTTGGCGAGTATAACAGGAAAGGAAAGAAAGAACATTGTTGTTTAAAGAAATTGAATAAGTCCAACTTGAGAATTCCGGTCCAGTTAAGCTGCAACCACTATTCAAAATTTAAACCCAGTTTAGCTAATTATTTAAAGAAGTTGTTTATATTTAATAAAAATGAAAGAATTTCAATTGTTAGGATTTAATTCTTAGAGGCTCAACCAACCTCAAATTTGGTGACCAAATTTACATTTTCTTATTTTTCAGTCTTTTCGATGTAGTTAGAAGTTTCAATTCAATATAATTACAATTATCAATTCAGTCCCTATTATTCTTAAATCTTCTATTATATCATTATCCTTATTTTCTTAACCACCCAAAAATAATTAGACTTGTTACACTTTTTTTAAAATAAAATAATAGTTACAAAAGTAGCGTTGTTTGCAAGCCTAGATTTTAATCACTTGAGGGTTGCTGGAAAATCAAGCTGGGGTATTTTTGAGTTTGAAAATCTTTTTAAAAAAACCTATTTTGACACAAAACTCTAAGGAAACACCAAAACAAACTCAATAAATCAATATCTCGACTCAAAACACTCTTAAATTGGTTCAAAGACACGACTCATCTTATTAAATAAAACTTTTTTACACCAAGTTTGGTTTTTTTTTTTTTTTTGAAATCTTGACAATCAACATTTTTCTTTATTTACGGCTATTTTCAACGAATATCTTTCTCCTCCCTCAAATTCATGAATTTTGGTTAGCCATATATTTTTTGTGTTTTTATATTATAATCATTTGTCTTTTAATTTAATATTTCTATTCTAATTTCAAATCTAATATTAGCTAATTAGGCTATGGAAAGATTCAATTAAAAAAAAAAAAACATTGTTCATATGAATTGTCCTCCCCTATTGTTTTACTTTTTGTTATAATTATAATATAATTTCCATCCACATTGTGAAGTAATAAATCTGATTCTAGGAGTGCACAGCCAATCCACGTCTATTTGTTGCCTTGAAAATCTGAAACTCGATCAATAATCCATGCTTAGTTAAAAAGGGCAAAAAAAAAAAAGCCTCCTCCAGTCAAACCCTAAAAAATTCCACTGGTGCCACGTAAGGAAACAGCTTTCTATTTATAGCAAATCTACGCTAAAAAAAGAAGAAGAAAATAGATGCCTCGGGAAGTGGAATATCTTTAGCTGGATCCAGCGAGATGCCTTGGTGTCATGCAGTAGTCTAGCTTGCTTCCCCTGTTCTGGTTCTTGGCAACTTTCTCCATCTTATTTCTTTGGTGAATGAATTGGACCTTGCTTCTAATTAATGAAGTCAAAAGCAATCCTGAGGCCCCCCATGTTCGTTCTTTGTAATCGAGTTGTGTATGCTTTGAAAAAGATACCACTCCTTCCAAAGCTAACATCAAAAGCTTGATTAACTAAAAGATTAACTTCGATCAGAAAATTATACCAATAATTGACAATGATAGGGTTTTTTCCTCTCCTTTTTCTTCCTTTTTCATGGCACCAGAAGATGCCAACGTTTTTCATGGCAACAGAAGATGCCAACCCGAAGGACTCACCTGTTATGCCGTGCGATTCTGTTTGGAAATGTAATCATGATTACTTTTCAAATAGCGTTTACAATCAATCAGCCAGCAAAGTTAAATTATTATTTATAAAATATATATATATTTAAATTGTTTACATATATTAATGTAAAAAACTATTATTTTAATATATTTAAGAATAGAAAACATAATACAAAATCTACTACTACGCTCCAAACAAGAGCTGCAGTAGCATTATTCATGCAGCCACCACCACCACCTCACCGTCACCGCAATTAACATTTTATTTATCAAACAAAATCTCGAGACCAAACACAGGTCATCTTTCCCAGACTACAATAATTGGAAAAAGTTTCAAGTTGATTCACGAGCGGTGGATCATATGCGGGCAAAAAGAGGACAGCCCATTATAAAAAACAAAAATGACAAGAGAGAGAGAGAGAGGGTAGCTT
>Ga0307517_10005128_pt1 | contig 19896 bp, 17 predicted proteins | sample 23_EM_MG_FD_194515 | JGI IMG/M metagenome (GOLD analysis project Ga0307517, IMG submission 194515) | Populus trichocarpa ectomycorrhiza microbial communities from riparian zone in the Pacific Northwest, United States - 23_EM | ecosystem: Host-associated > Plants > Roots > Unclassified | place... | reverse complement strand
TTTTTCACCAATTAAGCCCCTAATAAAATTAATTTGACCCATTTAAAGTATAATTAAGTCCTTTCACTTAATTAAATCCTTCAATTGGACCCAAATTAATTCTTAAACATAATTAAAATTTAATTTTGCCCATGATTAAATCAAATTGGCCTATTAAAAATTTAATTATGTCCTTGGACTTATTTTTTTGTAAATTCGTCCAATAATCATTTAATCTGACCTTGAATTTGCATTTTTTTCCTCCTTTTTTAGGCATAATAGGATACAATTAGGCTTCGAATTTTCTCCAAAATTACAGTCTATTTTTTATGTATTTTTTGAAATTCTCCCCAGCCTGCTTTCTTCATGTTATCAACCTTTATTTTATTTTTTTATTTTTATTTTGAAAAAAAATAAATTTTGGTGAATAACCCATAATTGGGTTATGACATACCAAATAGGACCTTTGGCAGATACCAGCTATTTTGGCCTACTAGGCACCAAGTATTGACTACTAGCCACTTTGGCCAGAGAAAATAGATCAGATTGCTAAAATCAAGAGATTAACTGATTATTCAATATATAAACCTTGCTCCCATGCTAATTAGATTTTTTGAGACCTTAACAAGACAAGTCTTTTATGTAGATAATGCTTTTGAGCCATAGGTTTAAAAGAAAAGTTTAGAAAATGCTTGGTTCTTTGTTTAGGTACCGTTTAGTATTACGATAGTAATTGCTTTTTAAAAAATGTTTTCCACTTAGAAATACATCAAAATAATATTTTTTTAAAAAAAATTATTTTTGATATCATCATATCAAAACGATGAAAATAACATAAAAATAATCATTCTTAAAATATATTTTTTTAATTAAACTCTGTTTATGCCGCATTCAGAAACACAAACACTAACTTAATGTTATACAAGACATGTCTTTTCTGTAAATAATGCTTGGCTTCTCTGTTTAATGTTATTTTGTTTAACATCCATATCTCGAAATTTTCTGTCATTTTTTTTTTATTATAATTTATGTATGTGAAAGTGTTCATGCCTGCTGCTTGTGGATGTAAACCCTGTCCAGCAATGTGAAATCCCAGCTGGGGTATGAATTTCTCGGCTAGTTTATACTGAATGGGTTGCGATTGGAAGCTTTGATGGTTGAGTGTTTCCTCTTCGCATCCAGTCGAGCAATAGAAATGACTTCTAAGTATTGTATTTCGCCAACAATCTAGCTTATCAAATAGCAATTTGGTTCTTGTAAATTTATGGTAAAACATGAACAACTGCTAGGTTCAGAATAACAGTGTTGGTCGGTTTCGTTCCTGGGACACCCAACTAAAACTATATTTAAATGTTTGATATTGTGTTTATATTATATAATTTGAAATTAATTTATCTTTAGATTTGAATTATTGAGTTGTATTACATGATTTAAAGTTAATTTATTTTTATGTTAAATTAATATTTTGAATTTTATATGTATATATACACAGAACAAAACCCTGGAACAAAATACTAAAATGATTTGGAATCAAAATTTATTGTTCTAGTAAGAAAAACAGTATGTCAACCCAATTAGAATTGACAACATTGGTTCGAAACCCATTGATATTTTTAAAAAAAGTTCTTTGAATTACCATTTGTGACCTGAGCTTTTTGTCGGGTCAACTTTCGAGAGCTTTGTGTCAGGTCAACTTTCGAGCTAGGTTTAATAACCATTAAAAATGGGTTAAATATATTTGCATGAAAGAGACAATCGAGCTATATGGTGAGTCAAGGAAGCAATCTTAGGAGGAGCATTTAGAAGTTGGTGCAATTTTTCTTGCAAGGCTTTCCTTAAACGTACAAAATTTCTCCCAACATATATTTTATCTTACACATTATTACAATTTACTTATGTACAGTACTACTTGCAAAAACATTTGTTGTGCTCAACTGAAAGAGGGTAAATTAATAAACTGTATTTGTTCTCTGGAATCTCCTTCTTAGTAGTCTCTTAATACGTGAAAAAAAGCCTCTCGGTGCATTTTCTCCTCGTGGAGATAAAACAGTCCCACATCTTCTGCAAGCTTGTGTAGAGCCCTCTGCAGATCCTGGAGACTCTGCTGGCACTAAAAAGGATTGACTAAAAACCGGGGTATCCACCTCTTGAAAGTGAGTTCTTGGCTCTGTACCTCCTGCCAAAAGAATGGCAGCAAGTATAACAACACTGATCTGAAAAACGATGAACACCACTGTAAGTTTTTTTCTACTCAGGGGATAACAAACTAAACACTCTGATCACAAAGTTTCTGATAACATTATGTTCAAAATGAATACTGCTACCATAAACTATTAAGCCTTTTGTCTTGGAATTTACCTGAGCTACCATAATCAAGAGCATGATTGCGCGGCTTATCTTTACGTGGATCGACATAAGAATCTCAAAGTCTGTGTTTTTCTGGCCAGTATATGTAGTGATTTGCTGTGATAGAAGACGAGGTTAAATATGACATGACAAGTACAGTCTCGATCAGAAAAGATCCTTACGAATTGAGTGCACGCACGTTCGAATATAAAAGCAGCTCATGGCCAGCATCATGCATGGGACCATATCAAGACTCGGAAAGTTGGTTCATGGCTTGTATAGAGTGTGTGTTAAAGTAGACTTGATTTCAGACTATTTTGCAGATCATGTCAATGTTAGGGGGAAAGGGGGGTGGGAACCACATCTGTCCTTCCTAGCATCAAGATAATGAGAATTTACCAGTAACTAAACCATAGATGCTGAGTCTCAAACTGCTTGAAATAAGCTATGGTCATAACTATAGACGAGTAATTTAGTTTAATTTACTTTTATCCAGTTGATATCATTGCTGAAGGTTGATTAGGAAGTTTTATGAACATGTTACTAAAAGCATCTCGTGTATCCATTAATTCAAAAATAGAGTAAGCATACCTTTCCCCAGTCTATCTTGAAGAAAATTGCAACGACGACGGCAACTTCAAGGAAAAGAAGGCAGCAGATGGCAACAATATACTAAAATCTAAGTCAAGGAAAGAAATTATATGTAGCAGACACAAATGTTATTAGCAAAATCCAACCAAAGGAGAACTCCCTCTAGAAGGACAGAAAGTGTGCTTATTAAGAATATCATGAATGATTAAACTGTCCTTGGAAATGATGAAGCTTGGAAAATCTTAAAGGTTCTTTTGTTCTTCTAGTTATGCTGAAGCTAAGTAGAAAGGATGCGAAGCAAAGGGTACAATTGCTGATGCAATTAGCTATAATATAACCACCGATGGCGCTTAAGCAGACAATAATCCCCGCTCCTAAAAATGTGTATATAAACCTGAAAACAGAAAAGAGTGGCTTGTCAGATGCTGAGTAACCCTTTGCTTGGATCTCTTGAATCATCTATCTAGTGATGTTAATTTCCGCAGGCAAAAGCTGTTAATTTTCATGAATATGTACTCTGGTTGTGAAGAAAAAGTGGAGATTGGAAACCTACCATGGTATTAGAGGAGATGGCCCGAGAGGGAACTTGGCAATACTTTCATCCCATTTCTTTTGAAGCCAAAGGGAGTATATGATCGTTCCAATCCCACAGAAGAGCATTACCAGGTTAACTATCCTGATTGAGCTGTGCAAGCAACACCTAGCACACCTTGTCATTGCTGGTTTTGAATCTACCTGTATTGAGCAGCTATCACAACCAATAGCGGTAGGCAGTAGGGTATTAAGCTCCTTCCAAGCTTATTTCCCATCTGAAATTCCAGCGCCGGCATGCTTTACTAAGCTGCTGCAGGTAAGGAAAGGGGGCTGGTGGGGGGTAAAAAAGTGGGGATGGTGATGTCGTTCTTGTGGTTAAGAGAGACCGTATCGAAGAATGCTCAGGTGTGCTTTTGTGCATGCAAGAGGGTGGGATTTGCACTTCGTTGAAAGTTAGATTTAAGATGGAGACAAGAAAATACACAGAAGACACCAAGTTGAAGGCAACCTAACAGTCAAAGGGGACATCGAGCAATAGGGGGTGGTGTGCCCATTCCTATATGCTCTTCTTTTTCTCTCTTTTTTTCATTTTTGGTAGAACAATATGCTCGTCTTTTAACAAAGACCAGATGTCGAGAAAATTAGCTTCAGAATCGGTCAAAGCCACCATTTGGTCTCCCAACCAATACCTTTACTCAAAACACAAGACCAGTGGAAATTAAACGGTGAGGTTTCATATCAAGGACAAAATCCCAAATTTACAATCAGAAATAGCAACCAACAAAATCAGAGACAGAAATAATAACCAATTTAAAATTTATTTTTTACATTAATACATCAAAACAATTTAAAAATACCAAAAAAACAATTAGAGGCAATATCAATCCAAAGACAGCTTTATGTAGTTGTTCGTCCGAACCAATTAGAGGCAATACATGATAGAAGGAAATCCATCTCGCCCTCGTAATGGCACAAGGAAAGCAACACGGCACCGTAGGGCAACAGACAAAGACATCCAACCCGACCATTTCACGACACAAGTACCAGACTGGACAATGGCAGGTGTGGAAGCTAGCTTCCACTTTCAGCTGCAATTCTACAAACATATCTCCCGTTCCACCATTTTTTTTGTTTCCATCACAGCTTGTTCATTTCTCTGGTGGGCATCCCAGTGTGCATCATTATCACAATGACAGAAGCATACAATCATTCCAAGTACAAAAAATAGTGCCACTTGTATATCTCATGAACTATGGGAATCGCATAGCAACAACATGAAGCCGACAAGGATCCTTCAACCTGATTTCTCTCTTCTTTTTTGGGCCCAAAACGCAGGGGCTGAAGATTACGCTTCAGAGCTAACACAGTTGCACTAATTCAGAAATTAAAAATAGATAAGGCAGAAAAAATGCCAACATTAGTAACAAAATCCCAGTCAAAAATGAAGTCACTGGATGCAATTTCTGGCAGGTCAAATTCCAAGGAGTTGTGTGCCTCATTCCAGCTTTATCCTATCCAAATCATTTATCACCCCTTCAAGCTGTATCATAAAAAGGAAAATGAAAAAAATCATGACATGCGAAGATCAGCATTAGTATAAAATTAGAACACCAGCAAACAAGAAAATGAGTATACCTTGACAATTTGCCGCAAAAAGTAATCACCATATCGCCTCACCGGTTTGGTGTCAACAACGTGAATCATGTCCTGCAGTGACAAAGTGATTTCAGAACAAACAAAGTTTAAAATAAATACCACCAACTGCACTTTGCCTATTATAATATATCTCGAAAGTAAATTAACTTGCATTGCTTAGTTGAACACAATCACAACAGGCACACATCAAACAAATCACATAAATGGATGGCCTATAGCGTGGACAACTCAAAGGAAGCTATGATAACAAGAAGAATTGGTTACCACAGAGTCAATTATTATGACCAGAAAATGAGCACATAGCCATGATTCTGTGCATTTTGTTAGGCTAGCATGGATCGGTTATGCAAGTTGATGTGGATTTTACCAACCACAGATGTGACTTTCTAATGAAAATATGAAAGGCTCAGTGAATTGTTTATCAATGTTGTCAACAAAATCACAAGTCCAGGTAGTTGCAGACTATGGAAACTCCAAGAACATGCAATTGCGTCAATTTAAAATCAAGTGAAACTTTCAAGCACAATTTTATAAAAAAAAAATCTACAAACTAGACAGCATAATCACATACAAAAAGACATACATCATCAATGTAGAAATCCACATCAGCATTCGATATAATCTTCCCCTCAGAATCAACAGCATGAGTCTTGTGCTTGTATGTCATCAGGATAGTCCTGTAAGATGTAATAGCAGCAAGTTGAAAACATCATTTCCAGTCATCCAAAGTTTAAATGAAATAAGCCCACAAAACAAAATACTCACCTTAGAGTTGGTTCATCAACTTCCATGTAATTAGCAAGCTTCCCAACGGATATAGCAGAATACACTTTCAGGAAGGTTCTAACACCTGACAACAATTGTTGCTGTTTTACTTCGTAAAGAAACAACTTCAGTTGCAGTCTGTAAGCATCCTGCAGAGATAAATATCAATTTGTAAATATCACACAGATGCACAGGCACAGAAGGACCATGAAAACTACTCAAGTGGGTCAACTGCCACAAAAGCTTGATTTAGCCCTTGTCAAAACATGAGAATATATGAAAAGGAAACAAAGGGAATGACATTTCCTTGATATGCAGCCATCACTTTTAAGAGAATAAATTAAGAGCAAATCTGTATTGCCCAATCCAGATAACTCACAATGCTTAGATAAACAAATGGCAAAACCAAGTGGGACTCCTTCAGTCTTGTAATGCATGTGGTAAATGTTTGTGTACTGAAAGCTGATGAATACAATAGCTACAGTGTTTTAGGTGCAGCAGGAGCTAAACCATTTGGAATTTATAAGTGCTATCATTATCCATATAAAGCATATCATGACATGAATCGGATGATATTATTAAAAATACTTTTCGGAAAAAATGTGCTGCTTTAGCTTGGTGTGATCCCTGCCACTGCTGCTATTTTCTTCCCCTCCAGTCCTATTTCTCAAAGAAAGTAGATTCTAAGCATCTAATTTAATATTGTGTCAGCATATGCATTTATTATAAGAATTCTTTCAATAGACTGCAGCATATCTCGACTTCTGTAATGAACTGAAGCTCAATCGGTGGTTTCTTGCCATATAAATTTCATGAAAATTTTTTTTCTACAAAGGTTAGCTGGTCAACCGGAAAAAAAAAGAATATGTAGTCCTATTCAAATATTTCTAAGCAGCTCAGTTCATATACATAAAATTTAATTCACGAGTGATTTCCATATAGGTTAGCTGGTCAACGAAGGAAAGAGTATCAAAAAATATGTTTTCTGTTTAAATATTTCTAAGTAGCTCCGCTCAACATATAAAATGTGTAATGCATACCTGGTTGTAGTTTACAAGAGGCTCTTCAAAACTTGGAGCTGAGGGAGTAATGAACTTAGGGCATGCATATGAGAAGAGCTCATCATAGATAGCAAATGCCTCGCCGTCACATCTTTGCATTCTAGCCATCTTTTCACCATACTTCTCCCTTAATTGTGCGTTGACTGTCTCGTCAATAAGCTTCACTTGTGGGCAAAGAGACAGACAAATTGCCAGCAAAGCATACATCTGTTCATTCTTCTTTAGTATCTGCTCATATTGTGAAGATTTCTGATGATACTGCTTAGTCTTGTATATGTACAGGAGAATTTTATTGAATTCGCGAATAGCATCCACATACCTATTAAAAGAAACAAAAAGGACAGCAAAAAAATGTTTCATTCAGGTAAAGCCCAGAACACTATTATATATGCAAAATGATAGTTGAGGAGAAACAAAGGATCTAACCTAAAAGATTTGGTCTTTTTATCATTGAGTCGGACAGGGGATAGCAGTGAATGATTGCGTGTTTAGATGTGGCTAAACAGGCTTACTTTTTGTCTAAGAATACTCTACTCCCTCAATTTCACATCAATTTTATTTTTATTTTTTAAATGTACTTCATACAAACCTTCCTGGCATTGCAGCACCATACCTTAGACTGAGAGTTGCTAAAACGAAGGGCTCAAGCAACATAGACGAAATCAAAGACAATAGAATAACAGAGATGGAGTTCCAAAACAGGAAAATGAAAGGAAAAAAAACAAATTTATTAAATTTAGGCTGATGAACAAAACATAGTTAGAACGTACCTCCTCAACATAAGATTGGCAAAACCATAATGGTATAATGTACTGATATGGCTTCCAATAACAGTGGCATAGACACCATGTTGATTAATGTCAATAGGAAGTAAGCACTTCAGGCCAGTATGATAGTCACCCAAGAGGCAATGAACTCGCAGCAAACCAACTGTGCTGAAATATCCCAAAACCTTCAAGACATTACTTCCACCACTGTAATCATACCCATCAGTAGCAGTGAATTGTTCAAGACCTTCCTTCTCCCGCTCTAGAATCTGAATGATCATCGACTTCTCCACCAGTGCTTGCAAGAAGTTCAGCACTCCATACACATTCCAAGCCTGTAAGTAAATAATCCTTTAATTCCAATTCAAAACTAAAAAAAAAGTAACCATATCCCAAGTATGATTGCATGAGTGAGGTAATTATCAAACTATAGTATCCATCAACATAAGCGACAGAAGGGTGTGTTCTGATTCCACCTTCATTCAAACTCCATTGCTCAACCCGTATTTGCATTAGTGAAGAGACAAGGTACAGTATTCCCTAAAAAAACCTATCTAATTATAATTTTTCCTCTTTCTCTGTTGCTGTCTCCTCAATTTGTATTTAGGGTAGATTCCAATTTCACATCTCAGTCAAAAAAAAAAAAAACCTCCAGCTTCCAACAAGTAACAGCCACAGATAATACTCCACTTAACCATTGTTTCTTTCATTCCAATGCTTCCAACAATTAACAATGCAGCAATCAAACTACCATTAAAAAAAAAACCATTCCCAAATTACAAGAAACAAATGCTTTACCTGATCAAATTGCCTCAAAAGGTCAATCTCTTGCTCAGTCTTGTTCTTCATTTTAGCCCTATACTGACAAAAACTCTGAAACTGATACACAAACTCATCCACCATATCCCATAACCACTGATTCGGCAATTGCATATTCACCACTCCATGCAACACCACCTATCAAATCAAACCAAACACACATCACAAAAGATTTTAAAAATAATAATAATCACAGTTATCACATTACAGGGGGAAAAAAGAAATACAAACATAAATAAATAAAACAAACCTGAAAAAGATTGCAATAATTATCCCAACTATCAATCCGCTGCTTAAGCGTAGGAGAAAGTCTTGCATACAAATGCCTAAACCACATCTCACGATAAAGCAAGCAAAAAACATGATCATTGTCGACATAATTAGCAACCGCATCTACTGAAGGCCAAGGGCTGTCTTTGAAGAAACGGTCGGAAAGTGTTTGGAAAGAGGTTTCGTACATCTCGTAAATATCGTACACGTTTTTTTCTCTTATGTGCCTGTACAAGTGTGTTACGAAGGACTTGACGGAGTCCGGGACGAAGTTTGGGTCGTAACCGTCTGGACCGGTTTGTTCATCGTGTCTGGTCGGAGCGTCGTCGTAGTCGTAGGTTGTTGCCATGGTTGTGGAATGAGGGATCGGAGTAAGCAGAATGGGGAAAGGGTAGAGAGGGAGAGAAGGAGGGGAGTGTGAGAGGCAGCGAGGGAGAGGGTTTAGTTATTATCATTGGGCTTTTAGCCCGTTTTGATAAAAAGGCCCATTGATTTTCCTGTTTTCAGAAGCATCCGGATTTCTAGATGGACATAAATCATATTATGCCATCACCATGCTATCTAGATGTGAGCGGGAAAAAAAACTAATTAAACAGGAAAATATAAAACAAAAACAAATTAATTAAGAAAACTGAAACAAGAGAAAAAATAAAAAACCGATTAGAAAACCAGGAAAAAAAAAATTAGCTCTAGTTCAGTTTTGATTTAAAAATTTTGAAAATAATTTAACAGACAGCTTCAATTTAAAAAATGTTCATCTCTAATGCTAACAATATTATCATCTCAATTTTAATTTAAAAAAACAATTAAAAAAATTTCAATGTAGTTGTTTAGACCAGCTTGAAGCATGATTCCCAAAAAAAGCTCGGATTATTGATTTTATTTGTGAACTATTAGGTCAACCTGAATCTATTATTTTTGTCCAAAACAACTTTATTTAAAAAAAATCATTGGTTTTGATCCAATTTGACTAGGTCAACCGAATTGTGAGTCAAATCACCCAGGTTCGGTCTGGTAAAATCAATTTAAATTGAAGCTCAACCCAAGCTAGATTTAAGTTATGAATTTATCGAATTAACCCGCGAAGTTGAATTTGATAATTATAATTTGTACCTTTTTTATATAGATACATTCGAAGAAAAAAAAATTAAAATTAACAAGTAAAAATCAACCTGAAAATGCTATAATCATAGTACTAAAAACTTAAAAAGATATTATGGGGGCTTGAATCTTGAATGAAGAATAAAACTTAAAGCTTAGATATGGCGAGTGGGCTCTCCGTCTATGAATAATGGGGTTTGCGAGATCTTTGCAGTGTTACTGTCACCGTAATTTTCAAAGGAATATTGTTTGTATTTTTTTTTTTTTTTTTTTTTTTTTATGTATACACATACATGATCGAGTCGAGTATTTCAAGATCAAATTCCAGTAACACGAGAGATTATCTACTTGTCTGCACTCCGTTGCCAAAGCCTCGGCAAACTGGCAAATAAAAAACAAGTTAAAAATGTAGTAAAGATTGTTTTGTAAAATATATTTTATTTGAAAATATTTTTAGATAATATTTTTTTATTTTTCAAAAATTATTTTTTATACTAATATATTTAAACAACTCAAATATATAAAAATATAATTTTAAATAAAAAATATTTAAATTTTAATAAAAAAAACATGTTCATGTACTTACAAATCATAAAACTAAAGCTGCCCATCAACCTAGTCATACAACTCATAAAACAAAAGCTCTTAAATGATATTGTCTTAAAAGCAGTCATAATTAGAAGTTAACAGCATCAACATGTTTAGAACAATCTTAATTGAATTTAATTTAAAGATGATAATGAAATCTCATATTTGAAATCTTTTTGAATATTAAAAATTAAATCTCAAATAAAATTTAATTTCTAAAAATACTATGAAAATAAATCAGAAATTAACCTCTATGATTTATCATTCTGAAATAAAAAAATTTAATGTTAAAACTATTTTTTTCAAAATATTCATTTGCCTGTTTAAAAAAAACATTTGAAGAAATAAAATAAAAGTAATGAGAATAATATAAAAAATAATATAAATTAAAATTTATTTTTTAAAATATATAAATTTAATTTATTTATCAATTAAATATTATAAGATAAAATTAATTCCTAATAACAAGAACCCACGAAAATACGAGTGAAACCAATCCAAGCCAAGAGGTATTCCCTTTAAAATGAGACAAATGGCTCCTACTGTGGAAAGTACAAACACATTTGAATTATCATTGGTGGTAACAAATTTGTTAAATGAAATGTTTGGTATTTTAATGTTTTTAAAAAAATTTAATTTTTTTTAATATTTTCAGATATTTTAATGTGCTATATCAAAAATAATTTTAAAAAAATAAAAAAATATTATTTTATTATGTTTTAAAATAAAAAAAACACATTAAAAAACAACCACTATAATACTTTCAAAAGAAATGTATAGTTTTTTAAAATGTTTTTTAATATATTTAAATAATATCTAAAAAAAATTATTTTTAATATCAATATATCAAAATAATTTAAAAATACAAGAATAAAAAAAATAAAAATTCAAGTGTTTTTTTTTTTTTGAAGACACGGGCATGCTGCAATACCACCAAACATGGCCTTAATCAAATCATTAAAATTAGGGGAATGTAAATGCTTGCTTTTCCATGACTGTGGCGCACAACATAAGAAGAGAAATCGCCGTTGAATTATTTACAGCCTACAATCTACGATGACTACCTAAAAGGCCAAGGGCAACGAGTAGTCACATGGACGTCATCTTCAAAACTGTCACGCTCACCATTCATCTCGTCACAGTATCCGCAACTAAACTTCTGATAGAAAATCAGTCAACATGAGAAGATCCAGACATTCTTGATGCTGTACTTGAGAAAACCCTGCAAAAAACTCACCAACGCCACTTGGCTTCAAGATCATACTCTTTGTCTGTTAGATGAAGTGCGAGTGATGTGAGGTGATTCTGAGTAACTGTCAGGTTCATCTTCTTCATCAGAAGATAAGAGGGACGAACCCATCCAAGCCTTAAAACCTTCATTAACACGCCTTTCCACGTCTGGAGTGACCACCAAGGTGTTGGTTTCCAACATTTCCAGGCCCAAGTTTCGACTACCAAAATCACTCTCATCAAGAATTAGAGCAGCTTTCCTTCTTAAAAAGATGGCGGTTCCCGCATACAAAATGACTAGCCCCCATGTCGCAAACTCATAGCACCAAAACAAAGGCAATGAACAACTACTCCCTAGTGTCAGGAGGCTTGAACCAAGAAACAGCGCAAGGAGACCAAAGATAATGGCAAAGACACCATTCAAAATGGATAGACAACGCACCCCACCTATATATCAAAAAGACAGTTAGAAGATAATCAAATCAATTAAACAACTAGGCAGCGCATCTATGTAACATACAGAAAAGCAATATCATGAATATGCTGAAAGGGCAAGACTTAATCAAGTTAATCTTTGTTTCACTTTCCTGCAATACTATGGGAATCAGTTCAACAAACTGGAAAAATAAAAGGAAGGAAAAAAAGGTGTTAAGACCAGGATTGGCTTCCAGCACGCAATGTACAGAGCCAGTCGTTCATGATAAAGACACTTCAAGAAGACCAGAAGTCAAAAGATGGCGGTCCCATTCTGATTAATTCTTTTAATCAATTCCAGTACGCAATGGTCTGACTAGACATCCTTATCTTATCGATTTCAGCTGCAGCCTGTCAACCTATTGTTTCTTCCATTTCTAACTTCATCAAGATTTCTGATTGCACTAATCAGTGGTGATGTCAGTCAGCTGCCTCAACTTTATTTCTTGATCTCTTATAAAAAAAAGGAATGGAGGAAGTGAAATCATTTACATCTCATAAATATATGAGCAACAGCTAAAAAATAAGGTGATTTATGATGCATTACAATTTTTTAAATAAAACATCTTGATTGCACCAAACTCAGTATCTGATCATGCAGGTTTCCTCAAGTCACTACTACACTCATTAAGAAATGGACTTGCATGAAAGAAAGAAAAAAGCCTGGATACCATTAATCTGAAAGTGTCTAGATCCGACTAATTAAGGCCTTGTCCTAAGTTTTCCAATCACCAGAACTGCTGCCATCACCCAAATGTACTAAGGGGAAAGGAGTTGGCAGATCTTCTGGTGCCTAGATCACAGGGGGGAAATAATTCTCCATTTTAGCCCCCCTACTCCCTTTGGTACAAATATTAATGATCAGATATCACGGTAAAGAAAATGAAGCAATGGTAGAGCTGCTGACTACAAAGGCAATCACAAGCCTTAAGGGGGGCCCATTGCAAAGGAAACCGTGTAAAAATTCTTAAAACAAAACAAAACCATAGGAGTTAACTGATCCCAAAATGCACTCATGCATGAATCATCCATCACCAAAGCCTTACTAAATAACTTCAAAAACCCAATTGCCCATTTGATTGCTCATCTCCTTAGCAACCCAGTGCTGCGTGAATCAGAACTTAAAAAGCATAGTGAAGCCACTAAAGAAAGCAAACCAGTATATCATGTGATTTCAGGAAAAAAAGAAGACAACTACCTCGGTTGCTAAGGAAGACAAGAGTACAAGTGATATTCTGGCAAAACTTACTAATTCCTCCCCTTTCTTACTGTGGCTCTCATGGATCATTTTTTACCTTCCATCATCAGCATTGTTGGTAATTTTGAGATAGCAATTACCAACAATGCATGAGTTACACTATTCAGAACAAGAGCAGCAGCCAACACATCAAACACCAATAAAAAAAAACTACAAAGACAAGTGTGTAGAGTTATCTGTTTCCTTCTTTTTAAGTATAATCCTAAAACCAAAATCACCGAACTTAGTCCTATAAAGAATTAAAATGGCATGTATAGACAATGAAAAACCCTTAATGATAATAACGCAACGCAAACATTTAGATTCTACATCAATGGGTCAACACTATTAGAGCATACCCCTTTTTGAAGCACAGTAATTATTTTCAACCACCTTCAAGCATCCATGTCTTGCTGGAGCAGAATAAGCAACATTCATCCCTGCACCATGCATAAAACCATGAGATTCTGGATATCAGAGAACACAAGAAACCAACTAACCCAACCTCAAATATTCCACCCTTAACACCAAAAACAAAAGGAACACAACAAATTAATTCTCAATCGAGGGACACCCAAGTCACTAACTATAGGAGTATTTTTTATGATCAAGAAGTTATCCCAGGCCCATCTCTGTATCAATATCAGTCCATAAAAAAAATTGATATTCCACACTTCATGTTAGTTAGTTACTTTGTCCAGGACTGACCAAGATTACACTTAATCCACTGTACCTCTCAAGTCTAAACACATAACACAACGCCAGAGATTAATAACTACAACAGACAAGAAATGGAGATCTTGTTTACTCTGGTATCAATCTTTTAATTAGACTGAAAAGCATTCTGTATTATCACATTACGCAATTGGCCATGCTCTCATTATTTCCTTTTTGACACTTGATACATTTTGTTAAACAGTAACTTTAAGCATCAAAATGCACGATTACAATAAGCCATTATCATTAGTTGATACACTGAAAGCTAAACCAAATTTTAAACTGATATCTAAATCATTTATTGAAGTACAGTTGCATTATATTCTATAACTAGAAACAAATCACCATAAATTAACCAAATACCATTGAAACCCACAATTAATAACACCCTCACTCACCTAAAAACGGAAACCAAATCTACAAAACGAATTAAAAAAAAAATGCATACCTGCAACAAGATAGGCAAGCGAAGCCAAGAAAACAATGCCGGAGGGAACAAAAACAACCATCCAATAGTAATCAACAGTCTCCTGATCCGTCAAATAAAACGCTCCAGGAAACAAATCTGAATTCCCACCATGTTTTATCGGCAATGGCTGTAATCTGTTACCGCTACAAAAAGGTCTCTTCCCACTATCGCCAGGAAACACAATTTTAAAACTCACTGTCGTCGAAACAAATATCACTAGGCATATAATTCCCACTGTAGAAATCAATAACGGTCGCTGTAATTTCGTCCATGCTTTGTCTTCTTCACGAAGACATTCGTATTCGTGTTTCGGCATGAAGGCTTGCCGTAATGCATCGCTGATTAAAGCCATTTGTTGCGATCGGTGATTTTTAGGGTTTGGGAGTGAATGGAAACAAAAAGGAAGCACGTGGTTTTGGATTTGGTGAGGTTTATTATTTAATTAAGCGCTAATTAAGGTCAATTGTGTGAAAATGATGTTAATTACGAGTCTAATTTAACGAGATTTGACGGAGATACTAGTGGTGGCGTGCTGTTGCTTTAGTTGTTTTTTTCAGGTGTTGCGGGATTTGGCGGGGCTTCTCGTGCGGTGGCGCGTGCGATTCTAAAGTGGACGATTTGTGACTTCTTATGCTTAGGTGGATAGATGCCTCTTTATAAAATTGAACGATCAAAATTTTGAAAGTTAATTATAAATTGGTCCCTGTAGTTTATTTAAATAAATAAGTTAGTGATAGCTTGTATCTATTAAATTTTTTTAGTCCCTCCGTCAATTCTCCGGCCTGTTTGGGATTGTGATAGCGGTTGCAGTTCAAAGTGTTTTTCGCTTAGAAATGCATCAAAATAATATTTTTTTTATTTTTTAAAAATTAATTTTGAGATCAACACATCAAAACGATCTGAAAATAAAAAAAAAATTAGCAAAAAAAAATTAAAATTTAAGGGAACGCGGTTTCAACCGCGTTCCCAAATGGTGTCGAAGAGGTTTTTTTCAAAATTAACACGCTAAATTTAAACAATTTTATTTTAGCTTGAGGTACAATAAACTTAAATTTAAACCTAAAGATATAAGATATTTGATTAAAGCATGAATACCCCTTTATTTATTTTCCTTAATAGAATGTAACAAGGGTGCTTGACTTATGGGTGGTGAAAATGAAAGATGTTAAAGTTTTTGTATTGATTTGAAATTCTAATAATTTATAAAATACTAAAATGTTTTTTTATCATTTATTAATTAAAGTTTGATATGAGCTCTGTGATGCAAGATGTTTTTCAAAAGTAATTTTTAATTAAAAATAAATTAAAATAATATTTTTTTATATTTTATATTTTTTGGTATTAACACATAAAAAAACACATAAAAAGCAATAATTTCAAACATTTTTAGAGGAAAAACAAATTAAAAAACACTTTAAAATATATAAATTAATATAATGTCAAACGGACATGAATTCAAAGGAAGATTGTCATTGTATTTTTTTAATATTACTAAATATACTAAAATGCCTATGTTTTACTATAGCTACACTAGTCTTTCTTTTCTTTTTTTTGTTCTCGATTTTTTTTTTCAATTGCAATTTTTAATGGTCAACTTAATGAATAATTTGTCAAATTTTGTTAAGAATTGGAAAAATTAAGAAATAAAAAACCAAAGTGTAAAACAAAAGGAACAAAATGAACAATCTAAAATTCTTGGAAAAAGATTTTTTAGTCCTCATAATTTGATTTTTCTTTCTCTACAATCTCTATATTTTTTATAATTTCAATTTTGATCTAAAAGTTTATTTTTGTTATATTTCAATTCCTAAATTAGAGAAAGGAAAGACAAAGTCACAGGATTCTAACAAAAAAAAAAAAAACTCGTTAATTGAAGTTGATTTTTCGGCACTAAAATATATATTTTGGTGTGAATAAGTTTCATTGGACGAGTGTAGTTTGATGATAGTTGTTTTGAACCTCAATATTGCCTAAAAAATAAATTGAGGCTAAGAAAAAAAAATTACCTGATTTGATTTTGTGTTTTTATTTTTTTTATTATTATTATTTTGAGTTTGATGAATTAATATTTAAATATTATAAAGGTATTATTTATATGTTTTTAAATAAAAATGAGTTCAAAAATAGATTCTCACGGCAAACAAATACCCACCTTAATTTTCTAGCCATCTCACGGCGGACAAAATCTAGATAAAAAAATGGCAAGTTGTTTTTAGATGACATGTCATCTGTCGTATTAAAAACAAAAAGACAAACAACAAGTCATCAACTCCTTGTAGAAAAAGGCTCGGAGCCGCGTGCCTGGCTCTCTCTCTTTTTAGTCCTTCAAATTTTACTACGACATTAGGCTGCCATTTCACATGCTGTCTCTTTCTCAAACTCCCTAAATGGGTGCTACGTACCACATCATCATGCAATCTCTTATGTTTTTCTTCCTGACCTTTGACAGGAACTCTGTTAATTTCACTGAAGTTTTAATTGACACCGCAAACAAACCAGACTTGTTAATTCTGTTAAACCCTCCATTAAAAGTAGTTTTCGAGATGGAAGTTGTAGCAACAGAAACAACTTTTATAGTGAGTTGATGCGTTATTTGATGCAGATGGTTGGAAGCGATCAACAAAGTTGTGGGGCTGATACAGTTCAATTTACAGTAGGATCAACTTGGATGTTTATGCATCAAAATGTGCAGGATGAGCTAGGTTTGGAGATGAGCAGACAACAAACAGGATTGCAATGCGAACGAGAGCAAGGGTGCTGATGGCTTGGTGATGGGAGTCCATAACAAATAGCTGACACGATGATCGAGGAAGCGGTAGTAGTATAATGAAGAATTTTGTTAGGAGCCTTTATTGTTCTTACTTTTACTCTCCTTTTGTCTGAATATTTGTATGTGATAAATGGGAAAGATACAGTCATCAAAATTTAGAAGTTGAATATTTAGGTTTATTTCATAATGTAATAATTTCTTTGAAAAGGGTATTGATAAAGATAATAAAGGAAATGAACAAAAATACTAATTGCTTGAATAATCAAAATTATAAATGTTTATATATATTTGGAAAGCATCTGTCCAATTACAAACGACAAATTCATACAGAAAAGATATCCTACAGGACATGACTAAAAGGTGGAGCAGCTTGCATGAAACCACAACAATGGGGAGGAATGCAACGCTGGATCGGTGCTGGAGTGCTGAAGCATGGAATAAAGCAGCGCCCATTGGTATTAGGCACAGCAATCGGCTTGCAAATTCTAGCTGAGACACCATACAAGCAGCCCACACAAGGAGTCTCATGAATTTTGTATACCATCCTCATCTTTGTGTACACACGAGCCGTCAACAAAGAATCAGATCCTGCGTGATGTGCCCCACCAACTCTTTCCACGTTCAAGATTTTAGCAATGGCTGCCAAGCCTAACTCACCACCACGTAATCCCTGGCAAAAGCGTGCCATGTATTTGATATCCACCACGTCACCGAACACAATACCAAGTAGAGACGTAAAACCAGCCACAGAATGGGGCAATGGCCTGTTTGTCACTGTCCTCAATGTGTGCGACAGATCATACAAGCCATGGAAGGTAACCCAACAAAGGTTTCGATGCTTGGCAACAACACGTGACAACAACTGTGCGAACATGTCGAAATCAATCCCATCTCTTCTCAGCTTGTCAAAATCGATGCCATTGTCTTGCAAGAACTGTATAGACCGAGAGACAAACAAATCCTTTGACAGATCGAACCGCAAATTGAACTCCCAAGTGCCCCCGATTTTGCCACTTGCATCTGCAACGGTGATGCCAAATTGGATTAACCTTAATGGATCAACATTATGCTTCAAATCCTCGTAACGATTCAAGTCAGAGGCGTCTATCGGAGTGTTTCGAAAGAAACCAGGAAACTCTGTATCAAATGAGACAACTGGAAATCTGAACAGGGCAGCGTCCAGTCTGAAAATCTCTCGCTGAAAATTCTGTCTCCACACCGCAGTGATTTTGGCGGCGGCGGCAGCCATTCTCACTCACGTTTCAAGATCTCAGGCAAAAAGCAACAGAAACAACAACAAAATTAACAGAGGAAATAACTGATCGTTTTGTTGAATATTAAGGTTTGTTGCTTCTACATATACTACACTTCACCGGAGTCCGCATGTCCGCATGGATTGGGGATTAACTAGTTTCCACCGACTGATAACAACCGTTTTCTTTTTACAGTTAGCCGCGTCCTTATCGATTTTGGATTAATTAATTCATTTTTGATAAACTATAAGGACTAATTTATAATTAATTCAAAATTTAAAATCTTTGTTTAGATTTTTTTTTCTTCTGTTTTTTCTATATATTAATTTTTTTTGTCACTTGACAAATTATTAATGTATATAACTAAAAAAAATCCATATTGTACTTTTATTGTTTTCTATATCATTTAGAAAGTTTTTACTATTTTTTTAAATTTATTTTAACAACTATATATATTTTTTGAAAAATTATATCGAGTATCCAATAATTTAATTGTTTTTTTTATTTTTATATTTTAAAAAATTATACCTAAATTTTACAATACTTTGTATCCCATAAAAAAAATTAATAAAAAATATTAGATTATGTATAAAATTACTATTATATTTTATTTAATAACTTAAAAAAAACTTTCCAATATTAATATTACACTTTTTTTCATTGAACTAAAAAAATCCCTCCCTAGCCAATGGCTTATTTCATCTTCTTCTTCTTCCTCCTTGGAACCATTATTTTCTTCTTCTTCTTCTTCTTTTTCTTCTTTTCAAATGCGCAAAAAGGGATATGCAATTAAAAATCGACGTTCCAATTAGTATCAGAGAAAAAATCCACAGCGCCCCAGATTATCTCCTCTAAAAAAAAACAAAAAAAAAAAAAACCTCATCTTCACTGCAACCCATACTTTTTTCTTCGCCTCAACTTTCTCCCTCCATTTTGACTCAGACGCTTGAACCAGCACAGCAAGAGCATTTACAAACATAAAAGTAAGGAATGTAACCATGTGGGTATCCTTAAAATCATGAGATTTCAAGAATTGGATGACAAATTGGGGTTTATGAGGTTATTTAAACCGTTCCTGAATTTCCAGATCCTTATATTTGGGCTTTCCTCTTTTTTCTTATTTTTGATTTGGGGCTGTTTGTTTGGTAGTCTGGCGTGGAGAGACAATATAACGTACTAATGTTATTTTACATGATTTGAAATTTCAAACTATAAAAAATTTAGTATAATTTTTTTTTTAAAAAAAATAAGTCTAATTTAAAACTTTAC
>Ga0307517_10005127_pt1 | contig 19901 bp, 18 predicted proteins | sample 23_EM_MG_FD_194515 | JGI IMG/M metagenome (GOLD analysis project Ga0307517, IMG submission 194515) | Populus trichocarpa ectomycorrhiza microbial communities from riparian zone in the Pacific Northwest, United States - 23_EM | ecosystem: Host-associated > Plants > Roots > Unclassified | place... | reverse complement strand
AGTAACATTTTCAGTCAGTGAATAGCTCTGCACTCAATTTCTAGAATTCCTAACGCAATAACTTTCACAGCCGAGGTTGACTCGGGCTCTAGGACCGAATTATCCAAATTTAAAAGACAAGTCATTCACACTGCCTCATCGATGGCAGGAGAATCCCCATGAGAAAACACTGACTCAGACTCTATTTTTTTGGATAATGAAAAACCAAAAAACTAGGACCTCACAAAGCTAACTCCAAACGCGTAGATTAACGACTGGGTTTTGTCTATTGTAGGACTATTTGAGGGGACTTGTAGGCTAAGCCCAACAACAACAGAAAGCCTATAAAGAAAACGGGCCAGAGCGGGACTCTCCTTGGGGGTAATTTCATGGGCCACTTTTCGATCCCGACGCCAGGTACAGAAAACCCATAGCCCAAACGCCCTTAAAACCACTTTCTTGGGGAAAACCCACGCAGTCTCTGTGTGCTATGTGCATATGTTCTCGGCTGCTCTCACCTCTCCGCCGTTTCTCATCCTCCTCTCCTCTCCTTCTTTCTATACCTCCTCGCCGTCTCCTCTCCTTCTCCTCTTCCACGACAATGGCTGTCTCCAAGTCTCACGCAAGAGATGAAGAATATCTCAATATAGCAATCCCTAAACGCATCCAGCTCTTCCAATCCATTCAATCTGAACAACTCTCCCGCCTCCAATCCCTCCCTCACGACTCCATCAAGTAAAACCCTAGTTTTTCTCTATTTTCTTGAAAAAAAATTGTATTCTATTTTTTATTCGTTTTCGTTTTGGTTTTAGGATTACTTTGCCTGACGGGACAGTGAAGGAAGGAAAAAGATGGGAATCGTCTCCTATGGATATCGCAAAGGAGATTGGGAAGAGTGTGGCTGGGAACGCGTTGATCTCTCAAGTCAACGGAGTGTTGTGGGACATGAATAGGCCTTTAGAGGATGATTGTGAGCTCAAGATTTTTAATTTTGAAAGTGACGAAGGACGCGACACCTTTTGGCATTCCAGTGCTCACATTCTTGGCCAGGTATTCGTGCTGGTTTGATTAGCGGCAATGTACTACTATCTTTTTACTTCAGTTTTAATATCGGGTTTAATCATTGTGAGGTTCAGGCTCTTGAGATGGAGTATGGTTGTAAGCTTTGCATTGGGCCCTGTACCACTAGAGGAGAGGTATGATATTTATATATTTTACATACGTGGAAATTCAAATATTCCTCTATTTGTTGACCTTTTTGCTATGGTTTCTGGTTCATTGTGACTTATTTCCATAATGTCTGTTCTTGCAATATCAAAATAAACTTTACTGGGATTGCCAAGTTGGTTGACTTCTTCTTGATCAGGTCTGCCTCTTGTAACCTGTTGTCAATAATTATTGGTGAGATCATTTCCTATCACAACTCACAAAAATTGTCGAGAGATCTGATAATGAGTCTCACTATACCAGCAGTGCAGTTTATGGAACCAAGTACCACTGTTACTTGTTTATCGTGTTGAAATGAACATAAGAAACCATCTTTTTCCTAGATACAAGGGCTTTTGGTGGGAACATACGTTTTATCCAAGTTTGGAGCCTGTTCAGTCAGTTAAGATGAGAAAGTGACGAGGGGTCTTATCTGATGTGGACAAAAGATGATTTAACTTACAAGACTTAGTTCCCATGCTTAAGTCTCTGCAACCGTCTTCTTGTTTTTCAACCTGTATTCCTATATAGTATGATTTAATACTGTTGCTCTTAAGACTGGTTTATGAACCGTCTCTTTATTTTCCACTAACGTACATCTAATTCCACTGATAGTTATTCAGCCTGCTAGATTAAGTAACAACCAAAGAGTTATGAAAATTTGTACTGGTTGGTTAGGTTAGATTGTTTCTCTTGGATTTTCTTTTATCCTTAAAGATTTTTCATATCTATTAATGTGTGTCTTGGTTTTATTTATTTTTTTCATTCTGAATTTCATGGTTGTAAGTGTAAGGAAAACTTTTTTTATATTGTTGTTTTGTGTGCTGGGAATCTTCCAAGAGAAAATATATGAGTTTCAATAAATGTTGCTTGGAATGTGATGTACAGTATTGTGTTTGCTATCCCCCGGAAGGCAGTATGAGGGATCTCTACTTTGGGCTGTGATTTGTTTTTATACTGGTCTTCCATATATATGCGTGTATAGTCAAAAGATAGAAGTATTGTATTTATATTGGTGCATGTACTCAAAAACTTACAAAAAAGAAATTTTCCATCCCTGGCTCTAGAAAATAGCTTACAAATTATCTCTTCCCCCAAAAAAATTTGATTTTATCCAATCATGAAGCTTAACAAAATCATCTTCTTTCCTTTTTTTAAGGGCAACAATTGAAAAGTCCAACCTAAATAAGCAACTTTTTAGATTACAACTAATAATTTATTTCTTCAACTCTGATTATTTGGTTATATATGTTTCACATGTTTACTGCTATATTTAAACAAAAATACTGGTAAATCTATCATGAAGTTTAATAATAAAGAAAGCGATTGCCAGTTTTCACTTTCCTGAAAGCTAACGTACCACGATCGGGATCACATGATTCAGATCAAAATTCCAAGGGGAGGGGGTGGAGAGAATTAGTGTTAACCCTGGTTTAAATTATCAAACAGGGTAAGCAACACACACACACACGTGTGTGTGTGTGTGTGTGTGACGAGTATTATCTGAAAGTTTATTTCTGTGATATTCCCCATTTTTATGGTACAGAGATTTGTGTTTCTTTTTCAATGAAGCTGAACTTTTTTCTTATATTGTCCTGTTGATGATTGCTCTTCAGAGGCCCTTTTTCTTTTAGGTGCTCTGTCAGGACTGTGTCATCTCTTTGACCATTTAATGTATGAGCTCCTGTTCATTCAGCACAATTTTCTGTCATTTTTATCCTTTAAATGGAAACTATCTGGATGGTTACATAAATCCCCCTCTCCAACAACAAAATATTAGCAACTCAATTCCTGCTTTAAGTGCTTAAAAATGTTGCATTTTCATCATGCCCTTTGCTTCCATGGCTGCATTTCTTTTTGAAGCCCTATCTAAGTTTCAATTTGAAATTCTCATATGTTCTTCTTGCAGGGATTCTATTATGATGCATTCTATGGTGAATTGGGATTGAATGATGATCACTTCAAGAAGATTGATGCAGCTGCGTTGAAAGCTGTTGCGGTATTGTTTCATCCTTTAAGTCAGCATCGCCGTGTTCTTGTTTTGGCTCTCTAGTATATAAAGGAAGGCTTACTGTTGTTGGTCTAGCAGAGTTATATTGCTCATTTTTGTAGATAATCTTGAGTATGATTTGCAAATATGTTTATATAAAAGTGTTATATAGCTGATTCTTTTTTCTTGTTCTAAACATCTTCCCATGAGAGCTGTTTGTGTATGACATGTGGATGGGCATGCAGATAATTCCTTTTCATGCAATAAATAAATATAATATAGCTCATTATTATGACCAAGGGCTGGTTGGGTTGACGTGTTGCTTATTTTTGTTGACAATCTTTAGTATGTTTTGCAATTTTGTTAATATAAGAAGTGACTTAACAGGGTAAATGATTTAAAATGTCAAGTTGGTAATGATAGAGAGTACTGTATATAACCATTTCTTGTTCTAAATATTTGTATATGAGAGCTGGATACATTTGACATGTGGAAGGGCATGCAGATAATTGCTATTCATGCAATAAATATATAGAATGTAACTAATTATAACGAGTGGGGATGGGTTGGGTTGGTATATTTGTTAGGAATGCATCACATGCATACAAACACAAGATTTATAATGATTTTCTAATTTGTTGGATTCTTTTTGATGCATGGTTACTTTAACCAATGTCTCTTTTTCATCATGCTCTCAATGTTCTTAGTGGTGCAGTTGAGTTGTGCTTACTGATTTGATAACTCTTACATTTCAGGAGAAACAACCTTTTGAGCGCATTGAAGTATCGCGGGAACAGGCACTTGAGATGTTTTCAGACAATAATTTTAAGGCAAGTTTAAGTATCAGTTTTATCTGAAACAAAAATGTCTTAATGGTTTTTTTCCCTTCCTAAACAAAAGAAACCCACCTTTCTCATCTTTTTTTTTCAAAAATTGGTTATTATCAGGTTGAAATAATCAAAGATCTGCCCGCAGACAAAACTATAACTGTATACAGATGTGGCCCGTTGGTAGATTTGTGTCGTGGGCCTCATATACCTAATACTTCCTTTGTGAAAGCTCTTGCATGTTTGAAGGTGATACTTTATCATGTGTTTTTAATCATTATTTCATAGACAATCAATTTGCTTTATCAAATGTAATCTGCTTTACTTTTGAATTTGTAATTGCAGGCTTCATCGGCTTATTGGAGAGGCAATAGAGATCGTGAAAGTTTACAAAGAGTGTATGGAATTTCTTATCCGGATAAAAAACGTTTGCAGGTCCCTTTTTCATCTCTCTGCCCTTTGAACTGCATTTCTACTTTTCAATTGCAGAGACTTTTGCAACATTCAACTGTGTGCTGTTCCTAGTTAGTTGTGTTGAATGCTTTCAAATGGTGTATGATTTTGTGTGATTTCAGTTTTGGTGTCCAAACTGGGTTATGGGCTCATATAATGACTCATATCATGGTAGATTTTTAATTCATAGGGTTGCTATATTGGTTGTTAAAAGTCCCAATAAAGAAAAACAAGGGAAAAGAAAAATCTTTGTCTTGACTTTTTTCTCTTGGAAAAAATGTTTTATTGTGTATACCCTGACTAAATTTTTCACATAAACACCGAAACAGGCTGCTTTATTATTATATGGTGTGCACTTATCAGTGTGCCATAAAAGCAAAAGCAAAATAAAAATTGTGATTGCTACAGCAGATTTGCCTATGAATGTTGGGTTTAAACAAACTATCATTAATCTAGTTAAACCAATGAAACCAACAAGGACTTCGAATCATAATGGGAACTATTGTTTTGAAGCCTTAGATTTGTGTGTCTCAAGAAAAATTCAAAGACATAGAGAAGTTGTTCTTGAGTCAATAGCTCAGGGTGTACTGTTGAGGGAGGCTGCTTACTGTCTTATTAAACTGGAAAAGGCGCCACAGCATTGTGTGTAAAAAGAAACGTGTAACAGGGTTCCGTGGCACAGATCGGACAATGTAAACAGTTTATTTTCCATAAGAATCTTTAATCTCTATTAGCAAAACTATGAGTTTTCTCTGATTTGGAGAGGTTAAACCAGTGATATGAAAATGGGAAATGTGATTATATTATCTGGTTTAAGATGCCACCATTTCTTTTCTGAACTTCAATTTCTTGTGCAGGAGTATAAGCAGTTCTTGGAAGAAGCAAAGAAGTATGATCACAGGTTGCTGGGTATTAAGCAGGAGTTATTCTTTTGTCATCCACTGAGGTGTGATATGGGCTCTTGTATTTTGCTCATCTCTATAGGTTGTTGCCTTCCATGATGCTGATTTTGCATCTTTGGTGTGTTTCAGTCCAGGAAGTTGGTTTTTCCTTCCACATGGAACTCGGGTTTACAACAAACTAATGCAATTTATAAAAGATGAGTACAGAAAAAGAGGTTACGAAGAGGTTGAAGTTATAAATGCTTGTCTAGATCTTATATTATATAATGTCTAAAAGTGAGCACCTAAATTTATCAAGTTTGGCAGGTTAAGTCTCCAAATATTTTTAACATGAAACTTTGGGAGACATCTGGTCATGCTGCCAATTACAAGGAGAATATGTTTCTGCTTGAGGTGAGTGAAATATATTTTTCTGAATTCTGATGAAGAGGACAGTTAGATGATCAATTGGTGCAAGTTATTTGCAGTGTGAAGTTGGAGGATAACGGGTTATTATGGGAAATAAGCACAGATATACATGTGACTGATTATTATTTTTTTGTTGGGGGGGTGTGAAAACATGCTTGGTAGGCTGATGGATTGACAAGCACCACATAAAAATTTATGTAAAGTGAAAAAATTCTTCTAGGGGTTATGTTTGCAAAATTCTGAATGATCGGAACTTCAAAGGACCTACAGGCAGTGCATGTCATTTTGAATGATGAGAGCATTCTTATTTTACGTCTTGGAATTTAAGAAAAATGCTGTGATGATACTTTGTGTGCTGCAGATTGAAAATCAAGAATTTGGACTGAAACCAATGAATTGCCCTGGGCACTGTTTGATGTTTCAACATAGAGTTCGTTCATATAGAGGTAAGTTCATTTTCTATGAAATTTTATCCACTTTTATCATCTTTATGTTTGTTTAGGGGGGCTGAGGTGGGGGTTGTTTGCACTCTTTTCCCTTGAATTATTTTTAACAGAATTGCTGAGGTGTTTTTGAGTGTTCTGGTGTCATGGGTATGGAAATTATGTGCATTTAATTATAAGGATGCACTTGCTGTTTGTGGAAAGCTCTAATGATTTGAATGTTTGAGTGGGGTCCATCATACTCTTGCCATCCTATCTTAAATGTTTAGATTTGTTTTCCAGAACTTCCTCTTCGATTGGCTGATTTTGGGGCCTTGCATCGCAATGAAGCAAGTGGTGCACTCACTGGACTAACACGTGTTCGAAGATTTCAGCAGGTATGCATTTAGTTAAAAAAAACTTATTTTAGGTTTTTAACCCTGGTGGCGTAACTGCCTGCTCTGTACTTAAAAGTTATGAATTTAGGTTTCTGAGTTATTCCCTATTCTTTTAAGAGCTGCAATGAACTCTTACCACATATGTGGTGTTGAAGTTTCACAAAGTTCAAGAGCTCATCTATATTGATGTGATCAATCGCTAGCTGTGGCAATGTACTAGTAATCTATTTATTTATTTTCCAATCCATCACTTTAGCTTTTAATACATGGCTATCATTGTATCTGCTCTTCTGTCCCTCATTTGTCTTGCATTTCGCTACTACAGGATGATGCTCACATATTCTGCAGGAAATCCCAGGTAATATAAGTTACATTGACACCTGACTAACCTCTTAAATGTCTTTTTGTTGCCTAACCCTAATAGAAATGGTGTGTTCTGTTTTTCAGATAAAAGATGAAGTCAGAGGTGTCTTAGAATTCATCGACTATACTTATGGAAAATTTGGATTCACTTATGAGCTGAAGCTATCTACGGTATGATGAACTTGAATTTTTTGCAAATTGATTGCTTAGGGAAACGATCCTGTCAACTCAGATAAAATTTTGCATGTTCTTAAATGAAACCTGAATTTGAAAAATCTTAATATTCAAAAAATATCATTTTGCCTTTACCTTCGTGGATTTATATACTGAATGATTTATTCCTTGACCAAGCCAAGCTTTGTTCAAGGCATTTAAGATTGATGGAGATATTTTGAATTTGTTTAGATAGTTGTGGTTCAGCCATTTTGAACTGATGCAATTTTTCTGTTCTTCAGCTATTTTTGAAAACATTTTTGTAAATTAAGTTTATCATTTCCCATTTTCTTGAAGAAATTGATGAATTTTCAGTGTCTTGCTTCCCAGAAAAGAAAAAAAAGGTTTTTATTTTGTGCCTCCTGATGTCTGTATTATAGAGGCCAGAGAAATACCTAGGAGTCTTGGAAACATGGGATGAAGCTGAGAAAGCTCTTACAGAAGCACTGGATGAGTTTGGGAAGCCATGGAAGGTAATGTTATTCTTAGGTACTTCTGGTCTTTGCTTGAATTCTTGGTTGCAGATTTGCATATATGCAGTTGAAATTCTTCTTCATGCCAGTTTGTCGTGCCTCTGACATCTGCAATCTGCCAACTATAGATTTTCTAGAGAATTAATTTCCTTGGAAAAATTATATCAATAAGTTCTATGATATTTTTTGAAGACCAACAAGTTCACTTATCAAGTTTTTCTTTCAAAGAAGTTCATATTTTGTTATATTCCACATAATATCCAGACAATATATTTCAAAAATAAGATTATAATTGATCTTGTTTCTTTTTAAAATTAAGATTTACAAATATGAAGAATTTTATTATTTCTTTTTTATAATCATAATTACATTTGAATTTTTCTGAGGTTTAGAATTATATCAATATAATAACAATTGGTTACAATAATAAACTATTTTACAATTGAGAAAAAAATATTTAAAAAATGGTGTTAAGAATTTGTTTAAACAAACTAAAACAAAGAAAAAGAAAATAAAAAGCACTCCAAATTGTAATTTTGTTAAATATGGAGGGTAATATAGCTATCATAACCAAATAAGAATTTTCTTTTAACATAAATTATAAAAGTGAACTTATTTGTCCAAAAAGCTTCATAAAAGTTGATAATCATTTATCTTTCAAAAGTCAACGTATTAGTACTTTTCCCAATTTTTTATTCAGAATTTTTAATGTATCTTTAGTTCATCTACCAAATGATGAAAACACACCAGAGGCTGTTAATATTCAAAGTGCCTTTTAGTTTCCCTTGCAGAGTTTAGAGTATGTTGCTGTACCCATCGCAACATATTTAACTGTGCCTAGAATTCGTCAATTCGATGAGTCTTTGAATCATATGAAAGTTAGGTGCAACATATTTAACCGTGCTTAGGCTTTGTTGATTAGATGTGAGTCTTTGGATCATATGAAAGTTATGCCAATTTTCTGAAGTCTAGAAGAATGTGGTAAACTACAGAAAGTGGTTTGGTTTATAGATGACTTTTGGTTTTTCTTATTTCCTATTTCCATTTCTATCCCTATGAAAATTTCAGCCAATTGAGGTGTCTAGAAAATAATTGGTTTCTTTTCTTATTACATATTTTCATTTTTCTTTTGTTAGCTTTGACTCTGATGTGATATTTTGGTTCATGTTCTACAGATTGATGAAGGCGATGGTGCATTTTATGGACCGAAGATAGATATCAGTGTATCCGATGCATTAAAGAGGAAATTTCAGTGTGCCACATTGCAGGTTCAGATTGTTGACATTTATTTTTTCTAGCTTTCTGGCTTTTTTACAGTAATGCAGAATTTTCATGTAGTGAATGAATGTCCGTCTCTGTTTGCAGCTTGACTTCCAGCTTCCAGATCGTTTTAAGTTGGAATATTCAGCTGAGGATGAAGCCAGAAGTGAAGCACCTGTTATGATACATAGAGCGATCCTAGGTTCTGTTGAGCGCATGTTTGCTATACTATTGGAGCATTACAAAGGCAAGTGGCCCTTCTGGCTTAGTCCCCGTCAAGCGATTGTCTGCCCTGTGTCTGAGAAATCCCAGTCTTATGCATTACAGGTTAGTTTGCTGTATGCTTTTTAACCCCTAGATGAGGAGTGTATCATATAAAATTTTGCTTGTCAACACTCTTGAATTCTCCCTTACAATTTCGTTAACCTTATGATTGGCATAAGAATGCATGCAGGGTTTTCTTGTTACATTTACTGACATGATACTCACCTGAGCCCCTTGTTTCATGCACAAAATGGATGGCAAATATTTATTTTATTGTGTCAGATTTACTCTGTACATGATGACATGGTCTAAGTTTTGCTTGTATAATTTTCTATCACACTGCTCGGCTTGGATGTTTTTGTTGAGGTAGTTTCAGTTGTGTAACCAGTCGTGTCATGGCACAATAGTTTTCAAGTTTAGTATCGAGCAATGTTTGTGAAAGGGACTCACTAATTCCATCCTTGCAGTGATAGTGGATTACAGAGTCCTTTATAGCTGTGGATTGATCTAGTTTTGGGTGCGAAATGATGCAATGCGAATAGCTTTTTTATTGTATTATTTATCATATTTGGACCCTAATAGCACTGAACACAAATCAATGCATTTTCTTGTTACAATTAATAGGTGCGGGATCAGATTCATGAAGCTGGCTATTATGTTGATGTGGATGCAACCGACAGAAAGATCCAGAAAAAGGTGCTTTTGCAACTTCCATCCTTGACATCAAATTAGCATCCTACAAACCAATAACATATTCTTTGTTATGAATGCCCTTCCTGGATTCTGGTGACATGCATTGGCTCAATTGTGGTCTTTCAGTGGTTATTATTGCAAATATGGATGCTACACGATTAGATTTTAGTAAATTTTTAGCCTTTTGTTCAGGTACGAGAAGCTCAGTTGGCACAGTACAATTATATACTGGTTGTTGGTGAAGAGGAATCCAAAACTGGACAGGTAATACAGTTTTTCTATTAATTGAACTAAGTAAACGTGATTGCTTGATTTAACAAGTGTGACCTGCTGCTTTTTATAGGGATGCTGAGTATTTTACTTGCCTTAGATACAAGTGAATATTAGTTTTGTGGATTTCCAAATCCATGTAGATCATCAGCTTATTTTCAATTAGGAATCACCAAGTACTAGCATGAATCTGGAGATTATGCTCTAGGAACCTCTTTTATTTTGGAACCACTGTCATAAACTATAATAAATATCCCAGTGTTCTCCTAAAAGATCTATATTTGGACTATTTTTTCTTCTCTTTTCCTATAAAAAAAATAATTGTTGTTGTCCTGTGTTGTTTCCAGGTGAGTGTGCGGGTGAGAGATAACGCTGACCATTCAGTGATGAGTATTGAGAGCCTACTCGGACTCTTCAAGGAATTAGTTGCAGATTTCCGTTAGGTGGATACACATGTTCAAAGTGATTATTACTAGTGTTCTTGTACTATGACTATACGTTTTGCTTCTGAGCAACAGCTGCTTCTTAGGTTGATTTCCCATCAAAGGGAAAAGAATAGAGAATCCTTTTAGTGTGTATGAGTGTGTACACCCCACCCCCATTATTCCCCAATTTACACATTGGATGTCGAAGAAAGGGAAAATTCCTCCAGGCTTTCGCTTTCCTCGGACGATGGTTTATGTTCAATTCCATGTCTGTTTCTATGCGCACCAACTTTCATGTCTTTATTCAATGAATAAAAACATATGAACAGTGTTCTAGTAAGAGCTAGTTATCCAGCAACCTGGCAATGGTTGCATCTTTAGGATCCATAGATATTTTCAGTATTGAGAAGACTGGTCAAGTACTGAGAAGTAGGAAGCTGGTCTTTTTCCACAGATGTACTCATCGAGCAACCAGCAGACGGAAAAGCGACAGAGATGCTGTCTTGAAATTTGCTTTCCTTTTTTGCGTCTTTAATGGGTCCCCGTAATGGTGAGAGAGGCCAGGATTTATTTTCATACCAGGTCTTTCATATTCCTGGTTTCTGCGCTTGAAAATTGAAATCATTATCTGTACTTCTATGGTGTTGATAGACCAACCTTGTCCATGGTGAAAAGCATAGCAGTTTGAACAGCCAGCTTGAAGCTTTGTGGACCTCGTCTCCGATCTCTATATATTGGTATTCTTCTATGTAGTTGTCTAGGTCGATGAGAACAGATATTAGTTAATGCACTGATTTATTTAGAAGGATAGCGCTATTAAAAGAACATTTTCCATATGATGTTAATACTAGAAATTATGGCTCTTTTAAAAATTAAAGAAGTAGAAAATTTTCATTTTTTATTACAACATGTGGGTGGGATAGTTTTGTATCTAAAAAACCAAAAAAAGAAAAAGAAAGAAAGAGAACATTTTCTCTTTAAAATCCCGAGGCACCTTATTATACAATGAAAATAAAAATAACAAATATTAAAATAACAATTACAAGTATATAATTACAAGCATATATGGATTCAAACTCAAGTTAATTTTTTAATTAATTTAATATTAAAAAATTAAATTAAAAAAAACTAATAAAAAAATAACTCAAGTTAACCTGTCAAATCTAGATAAAAAATTTCAATTAAAAAATATATAAAAAAATAAATCAATTTAAATAACCTATAAAACTCATAAATCAAGTTATCAAATTATAAAAAATAAAATATTTTTAAAATTTTGAATATCAAAATGAAAAAGAATTTACATTTCCGTGTTTATTGCTGTATTGAAATGTCAAGTACTTTTAAATATATGCTGATAATAATATATATGTAAAAAAATCTAGTACCGTTGATTTTTTAGTGAAAAATGGAATCATATTCTTTGTATCCGAAAGGAAAGAATACTAGTTTAGGATATGTGAGGTAGTGCGATGGTAAAGAACGTCGGCAGCGCACCAAATAGACCGGGGCTGTCCAAGGTGAATGATCAATAAAAAACAAAGAGGTATATGTCATCGTGACATTCTCAAAATCAAAAGCCATTTGCAGACACAAATTACAAGCTATTGAAAACGGAAAAACGCACAAACAGGCAAGAATGGAGGGGGAAATCAAGAACTTGATCAAGGCATCTCTCTCAGTTTTGGCATCTTTAATCTACTGTCATTTCATATCATCCAAGATCCCAAAAGGTAAGCTTAGGCTTGTCTCTCTCCTTCCCATTTTCTACCTCTTCATAACCCTTCCTCTCTACTTCTCCTACTTATTTCCAAATGCTATTGCCTCCTTGTTCATCTCCTGGTTAGCCAATTTCAAGCTTGCCCTCTTTGCCTTCGATCACGGTCCGCTTTCATGTGACCAATCCAACTCCCTCCTTCAATTCATCTCTAAAGCTCTCCTTCCCATCAAAATAAAGCAAAATGAAAAGTACCCATCTTCTCAAACACCCCAAAACCCACCGAAATTAGCTCTGAATTTGGCGACGAAAGTCTTGCTTTTTACCATCTCAGTTGGCGTGAATGATTACAAGGGCAGGTTTCACCAAAAATTGGTCCTTGCTCTATACTGTTGCATGGTATACTTGTTGGTGGACATAATTTTTGGTGTATTCAACGCTACGGTACATGCCATGCTGCACATGGAGCTAGAACCACCGTCCAATGAGCCTTATTTGTCAACATCTTTGCAAGATTTCTGGGGCAGAAGGTGGAACCTCATGGTAACAAACCTACTGCGCCATACCGTATACAAACCCGTGAGGTCTTCTTTGGGATCCTTGCTAGGTGAGTGGGCCCCGCTCCCGGCAGTGGCGGCTTCTTTCCTAGTCTCCGGTCTCATGCACGAGCTCCTATTTTACCGCGTCACACGCGCAAGCCCTTCATGGGAAGTCACGATGTTCTTTGTGCTGCAAGGGGTGTGCTTGGTCGTGGAGCTTGCTATGAAGAGGTGGTTTGGGGGTAGATGGCAGCTGCATTGGGCGGTTTCAGGGCCATTGACGGTGGGGTTCGTAATGATGACAGCCATGTGGCTATTCTTTCCGCCACTAATTAGATCGGGTGCCGACGAACATGCCATCGAGGAGTGCAAGATGTTTTTTCACTTTGTGAAAGAAGAGGGGCTAAAATGGATAGGAAAGTTAATTTGATGCTGTATTTCTTACATTGCATAAAATTGTATTTAACCTCTTTTGACTTTTGTGCTGGGAAACTTTATTAGTGTGGCAGAGCATCATTCATTTTTTCTTCCATCTATTATTGGGTTCCACTAGCATTCGTTATTCTTTTTTTTTAAATCATATTTAGTTTTTTTTTTTTAATACCTATTGATCTCCACCATTATATTTAATTAATTACTAACAAACCAAGCGCCCGCCACGATTCACACTTCACCTTTAACAATTCACATTTCAACTGCTTTTTCACAACCCTACCACTTATTTTATTTATATTCTAAATCACATAGAACATGCATTTTTAAAGTCCACGGGGAGGATGCTAGAATCAGCCACACGTGTCGTGGTCCCCGCATAACGCCCTAATGATTTTTTAAAAAATATTTTTAATTTATTAAAAAACAAAACTAACCATTACTTTACTCAGTAACAAAAAAACAAAATAGTGCAATAACAAAAATGCCCTCAGATTCAAGGCATAAGAAATTAAACCCTAAGGGCAAAGAGGTATTTTGATTGTGCAAATAAAAAGGATAAGACAAAAACATCCTTCTGTAGCGATCAAAGTATTTTTGTATATAAGAGCAAATTGATTTTTTATTGTACACTTATAATTAAAAATACAAATCTACTCTTTTATAACGCCGAACAATGTATTAATTTTATAGGTATTTATGATAATTTATCGTACAATCTAAAAGGCAAATACCCATCATAAAAATACCAAAATATCTTCGTTACACAGATAACCATATCCTTGACCATTAGCAATGTGTTTATTTTCTTTGCCTCTGTAATATATAGTTTTTAAGGAGAATATATATATATAAAAGTTATCGTATAAAGGGTGATAAGGATCGTATTGGTATATGCTAATGCCATTAAAGCCCTTCATAATTGCCATTAAAGGGCAATTATGTTGCACTAACATTCACTATGGTCATCGTATCCTTCAAACCTTACGCTTAAGGATTTTTATTTTCTTTTCTATTTTTTTCCCTCAAGAGGCGTCGTGAATGGCTGATGCAGTGTCAGGCCACCAAGAGAGAAGGTCCGAAGGAGAAGAAAATGGCCACAAGCACAAAAGTTAACGGTGAACAAATCTTAAGAGAGCGAGGTGACTCGGGGCTCCACCTGTGAGGCCAAGCTCAAGACGAGAACTGTTTAGTCTCGATCCTCCCTGCTCTACCAATGTCAAATTAGAGAAGCTGAGCAGGTTAGCAAGAATGTATTATCAGGTCGAGCCTATGGAATCTAAACTTTTGGAACCAAGTAACTAAGCTGTCAAAATTGTAATGATTGTTTTATAAGATGCTTTTTCTATAAATATATTAAAAAAATATTTTTTTATTTTTTTAAAATTATTTTTAATATCATCACAATTAATTTTAAATAAAAAAATCAAAATCTATCCACACGGAACGAAATGCCAGACGGGGTCTTCGTGATAGGGACAAGGAGGTCCGAAAAGCTTGTCTGAATATTGATTCAACGTATGGATTTCATTCATTAATAGCACATCGCTGCAGCTGTCTTGCTGCAAAGTGGAAATGGGTTTGAAAGCAGCAGCTCCATTCGTGGGGATGGTAATGGCAGAGTGTGCACAAGTTGGGCTAATGATTTTAAGCAAAGCAGCCATGTCAGATGGCATGACCAATTTCATCTTTGTCCTTTACTCCAATGCCCTTGCTTCCCTCATTCTTCTCCCTTCTTCTTTCTTCCTTCACAGGTATTCTACTTTTCATTGCATCCCATGCGCTATTGTTAAATAAAAGTTGTTTCTCTTTCTTGGGTTTCAAATTCCTTGATTACATAATTTGTCAGATCAGAGAGACCTCCACTCACCTTCCCTATTCTCTGTGGATTCTTCTTGCTTGGTCTATTTGGGTATGCGATTTTAATTTATTTTGATTTTGTTTGATTGAATCTTTATTGCTTTGTTTGGTTTTGATTTTGGATGATTTGCTATGTTTGTTCAGCTGGTTGGCGCAGATATTTGGGTATGCGGGGATTAACTTGAGCTCTGCTACACTTGGCACTGCCATGCTCAACCTCATTCCTGGTCTTACTTTCATACTTGCCGTTGCTTTCAGGTTAACCTTTCCTCTTGATTTTACTTACTCACTGAATTTGATTTCCATGAATTATGATGAACTTTTAAAGTAGAATTGACTTCCATATTTCCTTTCTTTTCTATCGGTGAGTATGACATTATCTGGTATTTCATGAAACTAACGGCATTTAAATATTTAATTCAGATGGAAAAAAAGTCAGGTCCGTGCATGTTGATACTGCTGATTTTTATAGCTAGTAGATAAAAAAATTCGTATCGGATTTTGGGGGCAGGCAGCATCCAAAGAAATCGAACTTCTGATTAGTTTAAAGTTAAAGCAGCTCAAATTTTAATTCCCAGTCACTTGGAAAACCTATCAAGAAGGCTGACCAGGTCATATTGGAGTAATCAGAATCCTGTTTTGAGCCTTGAACACAATGCTGGGGAAAGATAAATTCCTCAATCACTGAGAGAACTTTTGGAGAACGTGTCTTCCAAGAGCTATTGACAAACCTGTAGAAGGAATACTATTAGGAGCAATAGCCATGTTGTAGGGCTTGGAAGCTGGAACAACAAATTTTTGAATCATTATCACCACACCTGATTTTTTCTTCTCTTTTTCTTTAAATATGTTCTAGGCTCAACAATAGCAGTTCTAGCGTTTTTTTATTCGGTAACACACACTAGGAGCTAGTATCTGAGGGGCCCTTTCCAGGACAGGTCCTTATTGTTTTCCCTCAGATCCTATTTATATTGGATGGTTATAGATTCATTGTGATTTTTCATCACAAGAAAGCTGGAGTGGGAGATTTTCTCTTAGACATCGTTGGAACTTGCAACCTACTTACTAATGGTCGGGCTAGTAATGAAGGGTACTCAGATCGTGTCATGGAGGAAGCCTGCAGGTTATTATGGATCTTACTTTAATTAGTGATTCAGCAGAGAGATTCACCTAGTTTACTTCATTTTGTGCATGAGATTATGCCCTGAGTTTTTTCAAAGGTTTTTATTGGTTTTTGCAAAATCATTGTTTTCTAGGGTATTCTCCTAAATAATGGCAAGCCCTTTTTTGAGGAATCAGTGCTTCTACAAGTTAGAGCAGCTTTCTTAGGTTGGCAATGGAAATATCAACTTCAGTTGGGTTTTCCATTTTACAACTTCTATTCCATCTTTCACTCACCAAAAATTCTCTAAGAATGAAATTATTAAAATTAGACAGAAATTTATCCTTGTACAATTAATTTCCTTTTTATGTTGGCAAAGAACCATTAGGTTGGAGCTTGTCTTGTCGCTTAACTCTCCATTGCTCTCCCTTGACATTGGAATCTGATTTTCTTTTCTTTTCTTTCCTTATGTTTTTGCTGTTTTGTTTTTGTTTCCATTTTGTCCAGAATTTCTATTGTCAAAAGGAAAATAAAAACAAAACAAAAGTGCTGCTCTCTAATAGAGCTGCAATACTTGATTAAGACTAGTAGTGAAATTTTTGCAGACTGGAGATGCTACTGGGAAATAGGATTGAAATAAATTAGCATAAACATTACATGGGTATAAATCTATTTGACCGGTTGTCTCAGGATGGAGAAACTTGACTGGAAGAGCTCCAGTGCCTTGGTTAAATCAACGGGAACAATAGTATCGGTTGCAGGGGCATTCATTGTCTGTTACTATAAGGGCCCCCCACTTCTGATGGCACCCTCTACTTCAAACTTGCCTCATGAGCTTCTCTCGCAGCAGCAAAATTGGATTATTGGAGGACTGCTCCTTGCAGTTGATTGTGTTATGGCTTCTGCATGGCTAATTATACAGGTAATATTTATTAAAAATCTCAAAGGAAAATGAAAACTAGTCTCAACAGTTACAGAAAAAGAATTTCTAGCTAATGTTCTTCATGTTTCAGGCATTGATCCTTAAGAAATATCCAGCAGAGCTTATTGTAGTCTTTTTTTACTGCTTCTCTGTGACCATTCTGTCTACAATAGTTTGTTTGTTTATGGAGAGGGACCCTGGTGCTTGGAGTTTAAAACCTACTGTAAGATGGATTGCTGTTGTGTATTCGGTAAGCAGTGAAAAAATCTTCATATTTTTCATGTAGAAAAAGACATAATAATCTGCTATCTACATGCTTAATCTCTTTTGCACCTACCAATGCAAGCTTTAATATTGTGGATTGGTGTAAGCAATTTTGGTTCTCATTCCTACTTGGCTTCTCTGGATGATGTCTGTTTTTCTTTAACTTGAAAATAATGACTTAAAACTTTAATAAGTTGTAATGCAGGGAGTTTTCGGCTCTGCATTCCAAGTTGGCGTTTCCACTTGGTGCCTGCACAAGACAGGACCTGTTTTTGTTGCAATGTTCAAGCCCTTGGGAATTGTCATCGCAGCTGCTGTTAGTATCATCTGCTTAAGGGATACTTTGTATCTTGGAAGGTATATTTTCTTTTTTCTTTTTTTGTTTGAAGGTGGTAATAGGTTTGATATTTTATCATGCTGCCAAGTTGGTTCTATTCCTACCTTGTTATATTATCTTTCTCTCTATAATAAAGAGAAGACACAAGGACACATCATTTACCATCCTAGTTGAAATATTTAGTTTGGTCGGTGCAACTGTGATTGTCATCGGGTTTTATTCGGTGATGTGGGGAAAAGCCAAAGAAGAAAAGGTGGGAGTGGATGATGGGGTAAGGAGCTTTGAATCAAGCAGCCAAAAGGTCCCGCTCCTGCAAAGCCATACAGAAGAAACATAGTAGTTTTGTACAGCAAACGAAAGAAAGGTAATTTCAATTCTCTTTACCTACAAATCATACCCACGCATGAATGCATACACAAAAAACAAGCGCTCGCACCACATTTGATGGACACACAAGCCTGCTTGTAAGCACATTGAAGGCACCCATCTTAAAAGCTGCTCTTGCATTATTTTGAAAATTGAATGGTTCAGGACTTCATTACCTGGCTTCTTTTATCCTTAATTCGTACCCTATTTCTTATTCAACTGAGTTCGTGGATTGTACCAACACACATGCACCACAGTATAGTAGCATCTGGTTGCTTAATGTGGAATAGGTTTGGGTTTGGATTGGAGCTGCTTGCGTTGAACCAGCCAAAAATATTCCTTATATGATCTGGGGTTTAATGGTGTATTTTACCCCTAAAATATGGATTTGGTAAAATAAGGCCTGGACTACCGATTTGATAGATAATTTTATGGGTGATCAGTGAGCAAGTAGTTGTATAGTATTAGTTATTCTTTGAGTCTATTTTTAAAAAATAAAAAGATACAACTAGGATAGAGATCATTAGTCTAAATGTTATAAACAACGCTGTTTTGAAGAAATTCAATTTTTTACTGATAAAATAATTAGAAAATATTTTTCTTCTTTTCTGTCAATGTGTCGGAATCATTTTCTAGTATTGTTCTTTCTTTATTTCTTCCTTTTTATAATGAGCTGTACAAAGTCATTGAGTGAAAGCTGTGTTTGAATTTACGCATGATAACATCTCATGTTTCTTATATGTCTATAACAGGAGGAGGAAGAAGTCCGAAAAAATAATATGTTAAATGCATGAACACATCAGTTTCTGATAATGTAGAGATGTGAGATATCAGCTTGTGGAATGACCAATGTATTTAGACACTTGGGTCGTGAGCTCAGTAAGGTCAGCCCCTCCTTCAGTGGGATGATTAATGTCGAGGAGGAATAGAGCCGGAATGCACAGGGTAAGCTCACTTCCTAAAAAGGGAAAGAAATTCATCCTCATGAACAGCAATGCACAGGGTAAGCTCACTTCCTAAAAAGGGAAAGAAATTCATCCTCATGAAATATCTGTTGAAAATCTCCACATTTATTGGATTGTTAATTAACAATTATGTATTGTTCTCTCACCAATTAGGGTGTTTGGTAGCGCGATTGTACCGTACTTCTCAAAAAATTTGTTTGTTTTTTTTAAAAAAATTATGTGTTTTTAAATCGTTTTGATATGCTGTTGTCAAAAATAAATTTAAAAGAATAAAAAAATATTATTTTGATGTATTTCCAAACAAAAAACCTACCTCTACCGCTGTCCTAAACCTGCTATGAGACCATACCATGAGCACCAATATAATTAAATATGTATGATATAATGAAGGCAGAATTTGCACGCGTGATCCACAGGGTGCTCTCACCTAATGTAGTAATGTTTGAGATCATTTTATGTTTTACTACATGAGCAAGATTTCTTGAATTCCTGAGTTTTTAAACCATTTATCACGCTCAAAATTAGCAATGTTTTACAAAATGACCGCAGCCCATGCTCCTTTCTCCTGCATATTAATGATTTTGATGGATAAAATCGTACTAATTTCCTAATGAGATTTCTTTTCAAGATAAAATAACGTGGCGATATTTTTTCTAGTAGTAATTTATTAATATTTAGCATTATTCTTTTTCTATTAATCTTATACGTGAACTATAGGTTATTTAGATCCAGACCTCATCTTTGACACCATTTGTAGCGAGACTACAAACAAATGAAATGTATTAATTATTACCATGAATTCATTCATACCAAATTATCAATTTTAAACCCCAATCATCGCTGAAATTCAG
>Ga0307517_10005126_pt1 | contig 19902 bp, 25 predicted proteins | sample 23_EM_MG_FD_194515 | JGI IMG/M metagenome (GOLD analysis project Ga0307517, IMG submission 194515) | Populus trichocarpa ectomycorrhiza microbial communities from riparian zone in the Pacific Northwest, United States - 23_EM | ecosystem: Host-associated > Plants > Roots > Unclassified | place... | reverse complement strand
AGAAAGAAGAGATGAGAGAAAGAGTCTGGGGTAGTCCAGACGTAGGGAGGGCGCCAGGTTGCGTCAGGACGCAAGGAACGTTGCCAGGTAGCATCTGGAAGCGTGGGATGTGGCGGGGCGTTGCAACACAAGTCAGGACGCACAGGACGTATGGGACGCAGGAGATGCGTCGCTTGCGTCAGGACGCAACGCCGACGGATCAGACGCAGGGTCCGCTTTTGCTGATGAATATGTGAGGGAATAGCCACGCATATTCCTCTGGAGAAGTTAAGCTCCGCAGTTTTCAGGATAGGCTTCTATCTCAGAATCAGAATCAGAATCAACAATGGTACAATGAACAAGACCCATGACAACTCTGCTACTTGTACTTCCACTATACATCATTTCTATTGAATGCACAGTTGCACGGATATAAATTCCTACTCCTAGAGCATCAAGGATCCCGTTGTACTCTGTATCGTCACAGTCCAAGAACCCCGATACCATCTTCTTCCGCTGTAGCACCACATTCTCAGACTTGTCTTCATGTACCTTGGTTCCCAACAAATACATCTGGCCCAAGACGGGGGCGTGCATCCCAGCCTTTGGATAATCCATCATGTCTACCACATCATAGTGTAAGCTAGGTTCCTGGCATTGATATTGAATATTTGACTTACAGAAAAAGCGTATGACTTTATGACCCCAGGAAAGCGAGTAGAGATAAGGATGTGAAAACAAGGTTGGTTCCAGGTCGCCGTAGTTGTCTAGAGAGCTCTGGGGAAAGCCCTTCGCTTCAAAGAAGCTATGGTCGACTGGAGTATTGGCCATTACGCGAAGCCGAGGAAGTGGAATAATACCGGGCTCGGTATTACCCGGTGCAGTCGATGCAATCACAATATCTTTCCTGATCGTGCTCATGATACTAATGAAGGATGGATATGTAGAGATGTAGAAAGATCGTGCTTTTATAGTAAGACCAAAAGGGTTTGAAGTAGGGAAAAACTATAAAATGATTTTATCAAGACCAGCTACTTATACATTAAGTCAACTCAAGCAAGGCTTGATAGAATATAATTACAGAGCGTATAAATTATGGAAATTCAGAAGTCAGAATGAAGTTATTGTTAACTGTCTGAGTCTGGAACTAAGCCCCACGTTATTTTGCCTTTTACCATACGCCTGCCTGAGTCACAGTGCTGAAATGTTTCTAAGCTGGAGACCTGACCCTTAATCTCATACCCTAACTCAAGCGCCTGTATCATAGAGCGGGATTCCCTTGTTCTACCTTCCAACATTCCAGCAATCCGTCCACATCGTACCAATTTGACTGCCATCCCCTCACCATTTGCCCACTCAAATCCACACATCTCCAATTGGTACCATTGTCCTATCTGTAGTGACCGGCTATTGGCCCAAGGTTTGTCTATCGCTCACTATCAGCTTTCATAGTTCTAGTTGGCTGCGGACTTGCTGCAGGTGGGATCCAGTAATAGCTTACAGAAAAAAAATTCCGCCTTCATTCTGCCAAAAGAAATGGGAAAAAGGTTGATTATTTCATCAGGGCCAAATGTCCCGGTATAAAACTCATCCATTGGAGCTTCTGCGATTGGGGGCGTTGTCATCGCCTTAGGTGTAAATAAAGGAAAGGCGGCAAAGGTAGACGGTAGTAGCAACAAGATGGTTATGGTATGATGTTCTTGTGAGTATCTAAGTGGAGGATAATTACATAGCATAATTACCAACCTATATATAAGGGTTATAATCGGGGATCACCTTTAATCACGCAGAAAAGCACTGAGTGCCTTCGTCACTGCATGGTATTCAAGTATTAGATTTTTACCTTGGGTTTGCTTTCAATAGTTGCGACAGCTTCGAGAGACCCCGTACTTGCAGGTTTGATTCAAGATTTGGTTGCCATGTAGGAGCAAAGGCGCTGTATGAGAGTGTTCAATTGGAACTAGTCAACTTGTGTAAAAGATCAAATTTGGTTACCTCAGACTATGATTGAACAGGGTATATCAACCCCTACTGGATTTGGACTAATGATATGCCCAAAGCACAGCGGTGAATACCAATTCATGTAGCTGCTACCGAGGCTAATCCTAGAGTATGGCTATTTTCAAAAAGTAATTCACATGCAACCATACACCACCATACGCACAAAATTCATACTCACAAAAATTCAGACGCACAAGAGTTCCTACGCATGCATGTTCGTATACTCAATTCATAGACTCAAAAATTATGCGAGCAATGAAATGCATCACAGAATGGAAGCCAGCTTGGGTACTTAGCTTAGCTGGGCCAACTTATAACCTTTATTCATATGCATACCACAGCTGTACTTTTATATAAATATCATTCGGGATCCAAGGGGATCTCTTACTGTACACGGATAGGTAGAACCATCTCAACTTAATGTCTTCCCAACCAGAATCTTCCATGATGGGCAGCCAACGGGGGCTCTACACCTCTGGGGCAAGAAACGGTACCTCTTTTTTACGGTTTCACGAAAGCCCTGCACGCGAATACTCACCATCTTTATCCCAATTCTCGGTAGAATCCAGCCCATATACGAGTGAAGGCCTGGTAACACTAACTCTAAGACCTCTGACTGGTGTGGTCCGCGCACCTCTTTCAAGTTCCACAAAACCATTGCGCTCCGATTCGGTAGCGCTGCCCCCTGGAAACCAAGATCATGCCCGGAATCTGCTTCATCCGCTAGCCGTGACTTTGTCAACCAGCGCCACAGTTACATTTGAGATATTTGGAAACATTATCTTTATATGGAGGAATATCATGAGAGTTGGATCGAGTGGCGGCAAGGCACACCAGGGTATATAGCCTATACTGTGAAATATGGTGGCAAGAAAAAGATAAGGTAGAACTCGGATCTTTGAGGCACAGAGGTGTGGAAATACTTTCAACAATGTGCTGACCGCTTAGGTAGTACTATTGGCACGCCGCAAGTAATGTGCATTATGTGCAGAAAGGTTCTAGCTCACCCAAGTAGTACGGGGACTAGCTCGATGCATGACCATAACAGGTCCTCTGCTTGTCTGAAATCAAGAAAGATTAACGGATATGATGGGCGGGCTGGAAGCCCGCTTGGTATAGACGCTCTTACACTATTGCAAAAAGGGACTAAAACTGGAAATAAGCATAGGATTATCGATCTGGCCACACCAGCAGGATTCAATCAGTATGATTTCGAAGAATACATTCTAATTGTGTTTTTAGCAACGAATCTCGCCTTTAATTGCTCAAACAACCTTGCCTTTCGTCGTGTCTTCAAGTACATTCGTCTGGAAGTTGAAATTCCCAGCCCAACGACATTAACACGGCATTTGAAATGGCTGGGAAAGTTCACGGTGGATGATATTTGAACATGTCTACCTGCTGCAGGAAAGATTTCTCTGGCTGCCAATACATGGACTTCACTGAACAAACTTGCTTTTTTAGGAATTGTGGCTTATTGGATCTCAGATAGCTGGCAGATAGAGGAGGTGCTGATTGGGTTCGAGGAAATCAGGGGTTCTCATACGGGGGCTAATATAGCAGGGATAATTAATGATGTTCTAGCCAGATACGGGATTCATGATAGAATTCTGGGTTTCACCACCAATAGTGCCAGCAATAACCGAACGCTCACCTAAGCCTTAAACAATGCTTGGAGTTTACTATCGGTTGAATGGTGTCAATTGGAAAATCATATTCCATGTATGTCCCATGTTGTTCAGCTTATCGTCGTTGCATTTATGAGTTCGATCAAGGTGAAATCGCGGGATGGTCATATGCCGTCTGGCTTTAAGGCAGGCTATATTGAGAAGGTTATGAGATTGGATAATGGTTTTCACAAAACAGTAGAAAAGGTAATGTGTCTAAGATCTCATACCCTAGCACCTATATTATAAATGCATACGTACAAATTCAGACATACAAATTCATACGCACAAATTCATACGCACAAATTCATATGCACAAGGGTATATGTACAATTCATAGTTCCAAATTGAATGCGCGCCAATATGAAAGTAGAACCAGTGTTTTCCCCATTGTTCCCACCTAAGATACCTTTAGTCAGAGATAATGCTAATAATGATTTATAGCATTGGAAAATGAGTATTGCGGTTGGTGCTTCACCTCAACGGCGTCAACACTTTATCGAGATACAGAATAACCGGGTTAAGATCCCTACTACACTACTTTATAATGTCAAAACACTGTGGAACTCAACCCTAAATATGTTGGAGAGATCTCTACGGTTACGGGAATTCACCAAGGAATGATTACAAACCTATGCCGAGTTTACCCCTCTCTGGTCAACTCTGGAAGAGTGGAGGCAGATTGAATACATCTTGGAGGTACTCCAACCGATATCATTTTGGACTTTGTGGATGTCAAAAACACGTGGCGTCACCATTCATCGAGTTTTTCAAGTGTATCAAGATATCTTTGATCATTTGGAAATGCAAATTTCCAAGTTAGAACGGAAGCGGATGCAATTGAAGGTTGATATTCGTGAGGGCCTAGTGAAAGCGAAATTGAAGGTAGCCTCTTACTATGGTAAAAGGGAAAGTTCAAGACGTCTTCTGTTCGGCATTGGAACTTGCCTAAATCCCTATTGCAAACTCAACCTTTTTCGAGAATGGGATCTTGATGCCAGTGGGGAGACTGAGTATGAGAAGTCATATAAAAAGGAGTTCATAGCCTATTATGATCTGTACTATGCATCAATAAATAATCAGGCACCTGACATGTCAATTCCACGGAGTGGTCTGAACAGTCGATCCAAACATCTTTACTCTTCAAGACACAGAGCAGATATCCTGAGTGACGCACTAGCGTACCTCGAAACTGATTCTGAGATTGAGCCGCCCGAGGCAGACGCTGAGGTTACGGATCCCACACGTGAGGCCTGCCCAGCTGGGATTTTTTACGAGGCAAATATACTGGAGTGGTGGAAGGATAATGTGCGAAGATTCCCCAATTTAGCTTGGATAGCTAGGGATATTCTCCCTGTTCAAGGGGGTAGTGTTGGAGTAAAGCGGGTGTTTAGCATGGCAAGAGATGTGATTGCCTATCGGCGCTCACGACATAAAAGCAGTACAATTCGATCTTCAATACTGGTGAAATGCTACGAGAACGAAGAATCACGAAGAGAGCTAGCAGGTCACGATAGTGAACGGGAGGCAGAAAAACTCGAAGAAATGGCTGCTGCGGAGGTTTATTGTTATTGGGCTGATAGGAAGGAAGAAAGTATAGAGAACGATAATGGCTGTATCTCTGATGACGACGAATCACACAAGAAGGACACAAAATGGTCTTTCGTTGATCAGGATGGCAGAAGAGCATTTGGAAGAGAGCCAAAGGCTCTACTCCCTGAGCGTGCACTGGTTGAATCTCAATATGCACGGCCTAGACCACCTCGAAACCAAAGTGTAGATCACTTGAGATGCTCTGAGGAATCAGATCCTGAAGAAAGAATCTGGGATAGTAAAGTCAACATGTATGTTGTATCCGACACTGATGAGGAGGAAGGATCACAAGAGGGTGAGGCGGAGATTCCCGGGGAAGGACTGAGCGATCGTGAAAGTATCGACCAAGAGGGTGACGAAAATTCGGGCTGCATAGCAGGCTCAAGGGGCCGCCTGGAAAAGGATTATTCAGAGGAGGAGGCACTATGGGGAACCACTGATTCACTACCAGTTATACGTGTAACCCGCGGAAGAGACCAGACAGGAACTAATACCACGATTCGAGTTCCAGCCAGGAAGCGTGCAGGCACTGGAGGGAGAGAAAAGAAAAGATCCCGTTTCCACTAAGTTGATTTCATGTAAAATAATTATAAACTCATAGAATTTGACTGAGTAATTGAGAAGGCATTTTAACTATCATCTACATTAGCCTAGTGGCCAAGAGATGCCGAGAAGGTGTCAAGTCAACAATGTATACATTAGTGAATGACGAGCCACCATGGATTGATTGGAAAATACACCATATAATCGAGGGAGTGAATGTGGGATCGGGTGGACTGGTCCATTTTCTCACCCTCGTCCGCTGGATCACATGTGCACACCCCCAAGTAAATGTAAGAGTGAGTAGAAGGATTCTATATTTCAGAGGCCGAAATTCGGGGAGTCTGAATACATTGTCCATCTATTTGAGTTCTTGCGATAAGCTACAGGAACAGGAGCATTGTCATGAAAATCATACGCACAGAAAAATGATATGCACACAAACACACTCAGAAAAAATCATACGCCCAGAAGGATCATACGCACACAAATCATATGCACACAAAATCCTACGCTCAGAAAAATCATAGGCCGAAAATAATACACTGGTAATAATGTCGTAGATAATACGCACTAGTGCCAAGGCTAGTTGCATTGGCTCTAGTTAGTCCAGTTTGTCTGGTCATAGCGTGATTTGTCTTCCCCTATATTCTTTCTGTTTCCACTTTTCTCCCATAGACACAGAACCTATTCGCCCCGCCGCCCTCTGAATCTATGTCCCGCGCTGCGCCCTCTTGAACCCAAGTTCCTCCTTGCCTGAGTTCCTCCACACCCAAGTCTCTCCATACCCGCCATCCACTGGAGGACATTTGGATACCTTTATCGTCGCACTATACCAACCGCACTTGGTTCTGTCCTGCTTGGAGCCGGAGGGAAGCTTTCTTTGAGCGAGTTTGTGTGGCTGCAGAAGACTATGAGAGGGCTATCAAAAATGGATAAGAGGGATGCGGAGAAGCACAAGCGGCAGCGCGAACGAAGAAAAGCTGCCAATCACCTTCACAACTCTGAACATGGGAGTGAAGATATTGCAAATTCTACCATAGATGCCAAAGGTGTGTTATTCTCTGCGATTTAACCGATCTCTCTGCATGGGCTTGAAATTAGCAATTGTTGAATTTAGCTTTCAACTCGGTCGCATATCTATATTCAGGGTATATACTAATCTCCTCGTCGCTTGTATTAGATTCGGGGGAATCATGTCTACGTCTGGATATGAATAAGGTTTATTCAATGAAAAGGAATATTTCCCAGATGTTGAAAACCACCAATTATCCACACGTCAGATACCACCAATGTGGCGATTTTGAAGTTCTGGACTCAATTCTTTCGCGACCTAAATGGCAGCTGGATACCAACTTCAAGGAGCCTTTTGAGGAGGAAAATGAGCCCCAATTACACCGGATCACCGGTGACATTGTTATAATAAAGGACAAGTAGGAAATTCATCCATTGGGCTAAGACTTGGCTTATATACTAAACTATCTTTAGGCACGGAGTCCCATGTGTAATCAAAGTTGGGAATAGCAAGGGCGGTTGGCTATTACCGCAAGTTGAACCGGCGGTACACAAATATGCCAGTGTTGTGTCACGGAATATAGCGGCAGATCATACCCGACATCGTGCAAGCGGTACGCGGAAGCTCTATAGGCAAAGGGAGATGCAAGGCGCTCAAACTACTCATAACGCTGCGAGTGATAGTATGAAGGATACTACAACCCTGAGTTCTCCGGCAGGAAATGGGAGCAGCGAACATAACCTGGACGGTACTTTGAGAACAAAAGGCTGTGTCATTGGGCACTGTACCTTCGTTCCACGAATGGGATCACGAACACAGAATATTGAACTTGGAGCTGGGCCAGCCCAGTCATATAACACGAAATCAGCAATACACGCACTAAAAGAATTCGGCCAACAGCTTTTACCATTGACTTAAACCGTTGAGGTCTTATTTCAGACCTTCCTCCCGGAGGAGCATTCCAAATACACAGCAGTTTATGAGACCATTTACAATGGGGAAGCTGACAATGTTGATGAGGCATTTGGAATATGGACCTCTCACTCACTTGTCATCAATGCGGATACCAATAACTATAAGGATCTGGAGGACATATGCCATGGGTGGTGTGCGATAGTACTATTGGGAGACTTTGAGGCTGGCGATGCCTGCTTTCCTGAGCTTGGAGTCAAGATTGATTGTACCCCTGGTAGGTTGAGGCTCCCGCCCATCTCATCCAATTCCAATAAGTGACTAAGATATATTCTCTAGGTTCCATTATTTTCATGCGTTCCTATGCAGTGGAACATTATATTGGCTCTTTTGTGGGAAATTGGTGTAGTGTTGTCTACTTTACACATAAAGTAGTGCATGATGCATATATGGAGAAGACGGGAAGCCATTGTGGGAGTTCAATAAGATGCCTAAATGGTGGCAGAAGTTGCGCATGCATCTGAATGTATAATAATGTTCCTAATCATTGATTTTTCTATTTAGTATGGGTATATACTTTTGAGCTTAGCCTGCCCTCGTTTGCAAGGCTGTGTCCCCAAAATCATATGTCCAAACTATACGCTCAAAGCCATACGCCCACAGCCAAACCATATGCCCAAAACCATATGCCCAAAACCATATGCCTAAAACCATACGCTCACAGGGAAACCATATGCCTAAAGCCAAACCATACGCCCAAAACCATGCGCCCAAAATCCTACGCCCAAAAGCCATACACCCAAAGTCAAACTATACGCCCAAAGTCATACACCCAAAACCATATGCCCAAAACCATACGCCAAAGAGTGTTACCTAAAACTATAGCTTTTTATACACAATAGTAAGCGCCCAGTTTAATCAACTATCTGCAAGTTTAGGGTAAGTGATTGCCTGAACCTCAGCCCAGATTTAAATAGTGGCTAGTATTGGGGTGGATGGCTTGCAAGGCATGTGAGACGTGACTCCTAAACCAATAGTCTTAGAATGAAAAGCCGAAAGCTGAACGCCCAAAGGCATAAGCCCAAAGCTGAATGCCCAAAGCAATAAGCCCAAAGCCATACACCCTGAATGAGCTCAGGAAATGATAAGCCGGAGGACACTGGTATATTTTCAGGACGATAGGAATCGTGCATGCATAACTATACAACTATACGCTTAGAGTTATGTACCCGGAATCATATGCTTAGAAGTACTTAGAAACATACCTAGATTATACGCTTACAATCATATACTGAGAGTGATTTCCAAATACTATTTATCTCAAACTAGAAGCCCAAATCATAATGATAATGTGAGCACTATATTCAAATCCTATCTTTTGAGATAGTTGCCGGATTGCTATATGGAATATCCTAATAGTGGAGTCATCATAGTAGACATACAAAATAATTAGGGGGTGTTGGGCCAGCCAATTCGGATCTCAAATGGTGATTTCGGATCAGAATTGAGAGGCCAAACACCTCTGAGATTTTAACCTGCCATTTGTTTAGTCACAGAATATCACTCGTAGGAATAAGTGGGGCCCCGCACAGGGGCAAGAGTGAGGGATGAGAAGACGGGGCCGTCTAGGCAATCAGCGGGAAAGTAAAATACCCGCCCCGCTCCATAGCCCAGCCGGGGCCCCGTATCATATGGGGCGGGGAGGAACGGCATAGAGTGGACCCCGGGCCGGAGTAATGGCGGGTCACAAAGTGAAAACCGTCCCCCCCCGCCCTGTAACGAACACTACTGAGGCTCCGGGAATAGTGTAGATGGGATCTAGCAGGCATCAACAGAGCTGGAACTAGGGAGTATAGACCGTGAGCAGTAAGGTGCCAGCTATTGTGTATAGCAGTAGAAAGGTACGAGCTAGTAAGGAAAGAGGGCAGGAGGGTGCCAGCCGATCCGACCATGATAGAGGAGAGAGAAAGGGTACACCACCTCCTTTGCTATTGAAAGTATCGGTACTAGAGCACAAATATTACCTGGTGCTCTGTATGTTCTGTGTGTCTGACACATCTCGCGCTGGAATATTAATTGAGAATTAGGACGCAACCATGCTACCACACAACACACCAGAGGCAACTGGACGCCGCACCTAATACTCAGGATGCACTGGACACAGCACCTAATACTCAGGATGCACCAGACACAGCACCTAATAGTCAGGACGTACTGGATGCAGTGGCTAATACTCAGAACGCACTGGACGCAGCACCTAATACTCAGGGCGCCATCTGCTGGCAGATAACATCATTCTGAGATAAGTGAAGGGTCCCGCCTTTACTTCTTTCTGACCTTCGTCACCCGGGTTACAATAGATTTCATTCTGTCAAACTATTTTATTTACTATAAGAAGGCTTCTATTGTTCTAATAAACAGGCAAATTAACATCCAAGCCTGAGCCCACAGGCCTCCCCTCGCTTGAGCCACACCCCCTCCCCAGCCTCCCCCCTTCCTGGGGCCCTATAGCTTGATGGGGAATTGGCGCCTTTGGACATACCTTATACCTCTGTGTAGCTGGCATTGAGCCCAACAATCCCCCTCAATCAGATCCAGGGTCAGCCTAGCGGTTGTGGCGGAATCTGACCTCGGGTTTTGAGATCGCTAGTACTCCTCACCATTTAGCCCTGTAATATTATGAATAAAGATCACAGAGGGATGGATCCAATACTGCTGCGTAGCTGGCGTCGAGCCTGACAGCCTCCAGCAATCAGATTCAGGATTGGTCCAACGGTCATGGAGGAATCTGCCATCGAGCTCTGGGATTTCCAGGGTACCTATAGAGACAACTCCCACAAGGTTCAGCGATTTCATGAGTTTTGATGTGACAGAGACATCCTTTATACCGCTGCATAGCTGGCGTCGAGCCCAACAATCCCCCGCATTCAGATCCAGGATCGGCCCAGCGGTTGTGGAGGAATCTGACATCAAGCTCTGAGATTACCAGTTCCCCTCACCATTTAGCCCTGTAACATCATGAATAAAGGTCAGGGAAGGATGGAACTTATACGGTTACGTAGCGGGCGTCGAGCTTGACGATCCCCCGCAATCGGATCCAGGATCGGCCCCACAGTCATGGAGGAATCTGATATCACGTTCTGAGATAGCCAGCACCCCTCACCATTTGGTCCTGTAACATCGTGAATACAGGTTTCGGAGGGATGAATCCTATCCCGTTGTGGAGCCGGCGTCGAGCCTGACAACCTCACGCGATCAGATTCAGGATTGGTCCAACGGTTATGGAGGAATCTGCCATCGAGTTCTGGGATCGCCAGGGTACCAATAAAGACAACACCTACAAGGGGCAGCAATTTCATGGGTTTTGATGCGACAGAGACGTCACTTATACTGCTGCGTAGCTGGCATTGAGCCCAACAACCTGCCGCAATCAGATCCAGGATCGGTCTGGTGCTTGTGGAGGAATCTTCCCTCGGGTTCTGAGATCGCCAGCACCCCTCACCATTCAGCTGTGTAACTTCATGAATAAGCGCCCTCAGAGGATGAACCTTATACCGGTATATAGCTGACATCGAGTCCAGTACCCTTCTGATGTCGGATTCAGGATTGAATCAGTGGCTATAGTGGAGTGTTGCAGCTCAAGTCTGGGAATGTGGATGTTGACTCGAAGGGGTGCGATGAAAGAGTGTCTCGTCTCGTCCAGTTTGAGGCTAAGTGCAGAGAAAACCACCAGGTACTATGGTAGTGTGTCATGGCTATCACTCAGTTTCAGGCTAGAGTGAGCTAGCATTTTTGCTCCCTTAAAGATGAGATTCTGAAAATAGAATGCTGAGTCTGACTCTGAGTCTTTAGTACTGCAAATTAAGATTAAAGGTACAATACCTTTCTCACCTGGCGTCAGCACTAACCATATTCTCTCTGCCAAGAAATACAGCTTCATCACCACGGGGCTGTGCCTTTGAGAAGGCTGGAAGGATACTCAGGAGTAGTGGTAAATCCTGATGTGCAATGGTGTTGAGGTCTGAGTCGGGATGCATGGTTGCTTAGTGGCATGTGTCTGGACGGAACTCTTGGTGGCCAGACAAATCAGACGCAACTAGAGGTAGCGGGGCATTGCAACACAACTCAGGCCGCAGAGGACGCATGGGACACAGAAAATAGGTTGCTTGCGTCAGGACACAACCCTCATAGATCCGTCGCAGGATCTGTTTTTGCTAATGTAGTCATGTTTGTATCTAACTAGGCAGTCACCTACTGGTTCGTTAGGACTCAGATGTGTATGGGGAAAGCAACACTGGCCTGTTGAGGTATTTCTTCTACTGCAAACTGTGTTCCCAGCCAGCTGAAACATAAATGTTAAAGGAAGGATTGGCAAAAAAAACTTTTTCACTGGACGTATGGAGCCTGGGTCCGGAGGAAGCCAGTCTGCTCTTTGCCTCCCATTCTGCCGGATCTCACAAGTCCTCCTTGCCTTTAATCCCTTGCGTCTGGTGCACCCGGATGCCCCACTTTCTGTCCAAAGCGTCCGACGCGCTCCTTCCAACCCCACCACCTCTTAGCGCCTGCCTGTTGTATCTGCCTTCTTATCGTCTCATCTACAGGCCTCGTGCCTACTCTGACCAGCCGCAAGCATCGGCGGCCCTCTCATATCCACTCTCAGCTCTAGCGACCTAGATCAGTCCGCTCATGTCCGCTGACATCCGAGGTTGCGCTTTTCTTAGACAGCGCCGCGCCGTACTATCACTTCTATAATTCCCTTACTGTTCACAAGACGCCAGGCGCGGCCGCCACAGAGAGCCCCTACTTTGGGTGGCTTCACCAGCGGAGAGAATAAATTGGTATTATTAATCATCTACGGTACTCACATGACTGAGTTTAAGGGGACACTTTCTGAAGGAATCTCTCCCTTAAGTTACTGGCTTCAACTCGGCCGCCTACTCAATTCAACCTATTTAAAATATTCCTTTAAATGTGCTCAGATCGTATATTACTCCCACCGGCAAGTTCAAGTCAGACACTCAAGATGGGAACTGCCATCTTAAGTGTACAGCTTCAATTTAGCCTCATATTCAGGGAGAACAATACAAACTATTTAAAAAATTTCACTTAAACGCCGGCGGATCGTGTAGTACTCCCCGGGGGCCGAGTTGAAGCCGGACACTCAATATGAGCACTGCCATCTTAAGTGTACAGCTTCAACATGGCCGCATATTCATTCAAAACAAGGCAACCCATTTAAACTATTCCCTTAAAGGCCAGCGGATTGTGTAGTACTCCCGCGGCCAAGTTGAAGCCAGACACTCAATATGGAAACTGCTACCTTAAGTACGTAGCCTTAACTCGTATAATTTAATATATTTCATTATACGTCCACAGATTAATCCTGTGATTCACTATGCATTGCCTCTCCCGATTAGGAATTACCTGCGCCTGTCCGATCACTTCCCCTATACTGACGATTGGCATGTCTCGACCATTGAGCCGCCTGCCGACTCAAATACTTCCGCTTGCAATGTGAAATCTGCGAGTATTGACTTTATCAAGTATGTAAACTAATGCCAACCAATGGACAGCTCACACCTAACTTAGAATATTTCTTATCTTGAAAGGTGCTAGCAACCGAGCCACTACCCGTCCTTGTAAATCTCTATAGTTCACTTCCCCACCAGTCTGGACCCATATCTAATGGTTTCTGGGACTACCGTTACGGAATGCCTTTGTTCCAGTGCAGTGGGCCCGGTGGATCTGGAACCTGTCAGTTTCATCAAGTCGGCAACTGGAATTGCTAGCGGAGCAAATCCTTCCGGAGGGAGTAACCCTAGTTCGGTGGGGTCAGCTGGCAACCACTGGTTATCCACAGCAGTCTGTCTAGTAAAGGTAATATTGCCTGCATGATGTTGGAATATTGAGGGTTGCGCATAGTTCGGTCAGCGTGCTGGTGTTCTTCATATGGCCTTTAAGAACCCGGCGAGGGGTACTGTGACTTGAAAAAGCAGGCATTTCCATCCCAATATATTCAGCCACGATTACTCCTTTAACTTTGGAAAGTGCTTCTGTAGTCTGCAAACTCATTTCCAGGGCAAGTTGGCAGCCATATTCCGACAAGATCTGCTGGGCGGCGTCATTCTTGTTCGACCTGCGTTATCCATCTTTAATCTGATTCTTATGTGCTAGTTCACCAATCTGGGTGGAATACATTGATATAGATCCAAAACGCCATAGGTGGCAGGCAAAGTGAGTCAGGTAGTGGATCATGATGAAGTTGAAGTGGTTCTCATGCCATATCAAATCCCCCCGCTGATCGGACCTTTCAACCCTTTCTTGATCAGCCTGTTGATGGTAATTAGTGACAGTTCCATGGTGGACTTCTATAGCCACCTGATCTGCCATCAGTTCTCTCAGCTCCTGATCCTGGCGATCTGCACGGGTGCGACAAGCCTTCGAGGTACGGAGCTTGAGAAAAATGTCCTTGGTCTGGTGGAATGTCTACAGGTAGCTTTCCATGTAGGAAAGGGTATCTGGTGTATGACTGCAATATTGAGCCAGGAGACAGGAATCAGCTCGTGTGCTAACACATTTCAAAGGGCTCTTGAAATCTTCATAGCGAGAAAAGTACGGATTTCGGAACGTGGATGCCAATACAGCTCCAATTCAACGGCTGAGAGCGTGGATCTCCTTTCCCTGCCCTTGTCGGATTTCGCAAAAGCCCTTTTTCAGTACACTGAATCTGGGGTAAAGAGAAATGTCTTTCCAAGAATCATTGAATTGCTGTTGTCGTTTATGGTATTTCAGGAATCCTTACACCAATTCCAGCATAGGTTTGAATAAGCCAAGGTAGATGTTGTGCAACAGGTGCGGCTTGGGTATGTTCCCGGGCTTACTCGATCTAGGCCAAAGAAATACATTGTTTCCTATTTTGACCCCCAACCGCTGAAAGTATTCTGCAATGCTGGCTGCTTATGCCGGCTCATGCCTCTAGGCTTTCTCCCTATATCGCATGTAGTCGCGGCTCTCATATATCCGCCGCTGATCCCCACTGCGTTCCTCACATAGAACCTCACGCTTTGGGCATGGGTTACTCACTATTTGTTCCAAGGCTGCATGGTCAGCATGATCTGCGATCCAGGCCAACAAAAGGGGAAAATAAAGGCGTGTTTGGCTGTCGAGACAATCCATTACTGTTTCTTCTTAGGCAACCAGCTGTAATAGTGCCAGGACAAGATTGAAAACAGGCCGCAGAGGATCCACATTTGTCTGCCGCTGGGCTTTTTTGGCACGGGCTGATTCGCCAGTGAACCTTGGGGCTACAGGAAGCAATGCCAGAGGCACGATTGGCATCCTGGCAGGGCGGTTTCTCGTCCAGGAACTGATATTGCCGATCGTCATGTATACTGGCTAGGCTTTCTTATCTCCTGGGAAATTGGTAAGATGCCTCTGGTCAGGCAATCCGATAATGAGAACTACTGTTGACGCGGCGGGCAAAGCTTTCTACCAAGGAATGGAATTGGCGGTTAACACTGGAAATACCTCTCCCAAGACCTGTCAGGACGTATCTCATACCTGTACATCCGACCACTAGTCCGCTGTATCCATCTCAGAATATAATCGCTCCCCACACAAATCAGATTCTGGAATAGGTGAGTAAAGTAAATCCGATCGATACGAGACCTAACTGATCAGGTAGCGGACACAGGCGATAATATTTTGATAATAGAAAGTTTGGCAGGTCGACCATCATGAGTAGTGGGTTCCACCCACACCAAGTATTGACGAAAGGGCTCCAGTACGTTGAGCTGTTGTCTCAAGGGATAGGCAGAGCAGAATAATCTACTATCTGTACAGCCCAAACCTACGGCAAAGTACTCGTCAATCTGTGACTTGGCTACTTTAATACGAACAAACCAGGGGGCCAAATTAAAGTCCATTTCGGATGAGAATGGGCTCCAAGTATCATCGGTCATTCCCTTGTTGAGCTCGGTATAGCCAGCAACTTTGCCTAGAGGTCTGCCAGTACTGGGAATAGTTTCTTGACCAGAAGCGTGCATGCTGACCAGTGGGTGGGAGAGCATCAGCAAAAGAAAGTACCTTGCGTTCTGTCTCTCCCCGCTCACCCTGTGCGCTGGACGTTCCAGGCGCTTATAACGTAAACTCCTGTTCTGGGTGCGTTCGCCCGGACTCATTCCGTCCGGAAGTGAATGGACCGCGTTCAATGCGTCCGGACGCTGACTTGCACGTCCGGACACATTGGACGCGGCACGTTTTGCGTTCTGACGCATTTGACCCCCCCTGGCGCAGCCACCCCACTCATACTCAACCCCCAGCGCCCAGCCTCTTCATACCTTCGCTCCCAATGCACCCGTTCCCATGTTACCCTTTTGCAGACGTCTTGCGGCCGCAACATCTGTCGTCCCGGCCTCCCCCCCCGATACCCGCGCCCACCAGAGGTCTTTCCATGATACCCTCTCTCCTTTAACCCTGTCACTAACCTCTCTCTGAATCCATTTCTCATCCGGAACCCAACCAACATCACCTCCGCTTCTCCCACGCTCCTGGATTCCCTCAGTTCACTCGCGTATTCGGCGGACGTTTTCCCATCATTACTTCCTCCGCCCTCATCGCTCTCAACACGTTCAGCCCTTCCTCCTCCACCCTCTGATCCCAGCCTGTCTCCTCCCATATCCAGTGGATGTCCCCCCTGTCTTGCCCTATCGTACGGCTCTCTCCTCAGCTCTCCACATCCTATCTCGTCTACTCCATGCCTCTCGCCGCCTCCCAAGCCTCTTACAGTCCGCTCGAGGGCTCCCACTATCTTCCCTGGCTTCTTACAGTCCGCTCGCGGGCTCCCACTGTCTTCCCCGGGTTCTAACAGCTCCCCAGACCTATTCCCGTGCCTGTCAACCTACAGCTGCCCGCTAGACGATTTACCCAAGCCTGCGCAGTTTATAACCATCTGCCCGACACATTCCCATGCCTTCCGAACCTACAATTGCCCGCTAGATGCCTTACTCATACTTGCGTGGCTTATAACCATCCGCGCAATTCATTCTCACGCCGTTCCTGCCTACCGACTAGCACACTACTATTGTTTGACCATTCCTGACCCTTTTAGCACGGCGTATTTAATTTAATTTAATTACAGATATATACACGATCAGCGAGTGGTGAAAAAATCATTCTCCCTATCCTCTGGATCGGTTTCTTCAACATGCGATTCCGCCTCGCCAGGGTCTTGGAACTGCACTGAACCAACCAGTGCTCCCGGATTGGGCCCATATTCTCGCCGCGGCTCCTGCCGACCACGTCCTCCTCCTGTATCTACGAGGCGCCCAGCGGTCTCCAATTCATCCAGCTCCGTATCACTACCAAACGCCCGCATCAATGCGTCCTCATCATTGTCATATCCGGCCGTCCTCTCAACACGCTTTCCTCGCCCCTGCGCGATTTTGGCCTCCAATGTCGTCCTTATCTGCTGGATTATTGGGCGTTGCCAAACTCTTCCTGTTTTGCCCCAGCATCGCGTCTGATGTTCCAGCAGGTCTATCGATCCATTGGCCAACCTTTCACCCAACTCGAGTACTTGCTATTTTCAAAAGTGTCCGGATGTCTGGGCCGTCGGGGGATCCGGAGACTTTCGAAACCTGCCAGTAAACATTGTTTTTCTTACCTCCGGAAGTGGCCCTTGTAAAAGCCACATTATCGATACAGATGCCAGTCCGCCAACATCGCAGTGAATGAGATAATATGGTGGCTGTCAGACAGATAAACAGGCCATCAATCTTATCCAGGAAACCCTCATCCGTGATGCCTGTCCTTTTCGGGCCAGAGTAATATTGAGCAAAGATCACACTCATCATCTGGGGTGCGAGGAATCTAAGAGAAATTGGCTGTCCGCCGGATTAGATCGAGTTACTCTTACTCCGATTAGAAACAATCCCGACAAATGTCCAAAAGATACCTCATAGCGGCCCGGCGGCCAAATGAACCTTTCCTCCGCCAGTAGTGATTCCACTCTTCGTGCACACGCTGTAGGATCCTCAATATTGAGCTTATAGAGTTCTGTTATTGCCTTCTTTGCTGTATGCAGATACTGAGATCTGCATCCCCTGTGCTTTGCCCTGATCAGCAAATCAGTGACCAGTGGCCAGTCCATTTAGTGTAGGATAGGATGTCGGTTATCGATTAAGGGTAACTTACCTGGTCATTTGAGGGCGGGGTAGCATCAGCAAAGTCGGGAAAGCGTAATTTGGTCCGGGCATCACTCCAACCTGTGCGGACTTCTTCGGTCAGGGTAATTGGGTCCGGAAAAGGATTGACGAAGATCGTCCAGTCCCACATCAGGTCACGGGATCTGGCCAGAATGGTAAGCGCAAGCCCGGTTGCCATCTTTCACCTACTGCTGGCCTGCTGTCCTCTGCTATCCAATTCCTGGACGGTTGGATCTGGGTGACTTGGGGTTATCACCGGCATCGCAAGTGGATTGAAGTCTGTGGGCGAACGGGAGGGAATGGCAGATGTACAACCATTTTGGCTAACTCGTACTATAGCAGACGTTCTCCGTCCGGGGTAACTAATCCTCCTGCTGGAATTCTGGGTATTCTCAGGGGTGATTGTTAGTATTGAGCACTGCAAGCTAAGAAACTCACGCCCAATTGGTCTTTGCGCTCCCCAGGCCGATGTATGATCCATATCGTCCCCATGCTGGCCTAACTCGTTCTCCTCACTCTCCTCACTCTCCTCATTCTGGCCATCATTACCCTCATATTCCCCATCATTAGAGTCTAGACTCTCATCCGCTGAGTCTAAGACCTGCTGCCAGTTGTACAGGACATGCTCTGATACCTGGAGTCGTGAAGAAGCTGGCTCCCGCACGGCATCCCTCCTCCTACCTACAGTGGACCCAGCCATAACACACTCAAGTCTGGGTAATGTTATTATAGTTAATCGGTCCCTGGACCTTGATCCCCAGAAACGTCCGCGAAGGACCTCCCTGCGCCTTTGCCTTTCCTGCCTCGAGGAACCCCCTCAGTCCGCCATAAGCCGCTGCTGTTGTTGTGACATAGTATGCAGGTAGATAGTGATAGAAGAGAATTGCAGTGTATGACGTTGAAGTGCAGGTGGTGTTAGGACGCATCTATTGGTAGGGAGCTAAGTGCACGATATGGGGTGTGAACTTGGAAGATCGAAATGGTCGGCCCAGCTTCCTTAAGAACTAAGGACATTCACAGTTCATCACTGGCATTCATGTCCACTGGCGTCAGCACACACTGAGCGTCCAAATTGCAGCTTAATACCTGATAGAGGAATTTGCACCCAAAGACTTGGCCGCGCTGCGATTTCACTGGGGCAATACGAGTGTTAGGTACTTGGGGTTTCTAAACCAGATGAAAAAAGGTTTATCAGAATGTATGGAGTAATCTAGTTTGAGTAGGTCTGCCAAGCGGACAGAAACAAATGCGGGTAAGGCTAGGGCTTGGGCTCGGACGCTAATCGCAGAAGGTGAAAGCTGCCGCTAAGGCTCAACGGATGGGATATAAGATGAAAAGCTAGGATAGCAATAGTAATGAAAGGGGCAACCCCGAACGAAAAACAGCTAGAGAAGAACAAGATAGATCCGCACAACTCCAAAGAGCAAACCGCTAAAGCCAGCAGAGAAAACATACACCAAGCGAAAAAGAGCTGGAAAAGAGCAAGAATGATCTGCGAAGATTCCGAGAGCAGGTTCCACGAGCTGACCTGGTAAATGCAGAACAGCTTGTGGCAAACAAGAATGGTCTGCAAAACTCTAAGAGGGACCCTGTAGAGCAACAAAGTATGCGTAGACTACATTAGGTTTGGGCAACCCGGAACGGCAACAGCCGGGCCAATCCAAACAAGAAATGGGTGGGAAAAAATACAAGAATAACTCGCAAAACTCTAAAAGTTAAAGTACAAATGAAAAACACCCAAAGGAAACACCCGCAGGGTCTGCGAACAGTCGCAGGTCTAAATTAAGTATACTGATCAGGGCAAGCAGCCTAGACGTCGCGGGCTAATCTAAAACAGAAATAGACAGGAAACAGCGAGAATAACATGAACTCTAGAAACAAAAATGAAAACACCAAAAGGAAAAGTGGAAGGGTCCATCGTGGCCTAGTACTTGTAAATTGCTTGAAATGGACCTGCATCCTCGGCTAGCGAGACATTAGCCACATTGGT
>Ga0307517_10005124_pt1 | contig 19906 bp, 15 predicted proteins | sample 23_EM_MG_FD_194515 | JGI IMG/M metagenome (GOLD analysis project Ga0307517, IMG submission 194515) | Populus trichocarpa ectomycorrhiza microbial communities from riparian zone in the Pacific Northwest, United States - 23_EM | ecosystem: Host-associated > Plants > Roots > Unclassified | place... | reverse complement strand
AGCGCCGCTCCTGTCCTCGTATTGCTGGTCTTCAACATCCTGTTCCTGGGCAGCAAGTTCCGCGACATCGCCCCTTCCGCAAAATACGTGCAGTTCCGGCATTCGAAGGATCTTTTCGGCCTTGGGCTGCAATTCTTCATCATACAGATCGGCTACATCGTCCTGTATACCAGCGCCAACATCGTCCTGACACAGCTGTTCGGTCCCCAGGAGGTCACCGTCTACAATGTCGCCTACAAATATTTCACCATCGCCTTGATGATCAACGGGATCATTACGGCCACGTATTGGTCGGCCTTTACGGATGCCTATGTACGAAAAGAGACTGCCTGGATAACCCACACGATCCGGAGATTGGAGTATATCACGTATTTCCTGATGTTCATGGTCGTCGTTTCGACCATCCTTGCTAATAAAGTATTCGCCTTATGGCTGGGCCATTCCATCGAAGTGCCTGTTTCCATACAGATCGTTATGTGCATCTATGCACTGATCAGCCTGATTGCGGCGCCGCAGCATATCTTCCTCAACGGCACCGGCAAAGTGCGGCTGCAGCTCTATACCGCCATCGGCACCATTTTCATGACGATACCGCTGGCGCTGTTGTTCTGCAAAACATTCCACCTGGGTCCTGCAGGGGTCATCCTGGCCATGATCTGCACCACCCTTCCGGTGACCATACTTTATAAAATACAGTATTCCAAAATAATGAGCGGGAAAGCCACCGGGGTCTGGGACCGGTAACACCCCACGCGCATCCGGCAGGAATAAGATGAAATCATTATCAATGGCAAAGAAACCTGGCAAAAAACACATAACGATCACTTATATCATCGTGTATAAATTTTACACCTTGCTGGGAAGGGTCTGCAAGCTGCTTTTTTCCATTTTTTCTCCGTCGAAATTATCCACGGACAGGGAACTGTCGGACCTCAGCCTGGTGCTTTTCTGCGGGCAGAAAGGCGCTAAGATGCTCCGGCCCGTCCTCCTTTCCATTTATACTACCTGGGAAAAGATCCCGCCGGTGACCATCATTACCGATGGCACCCCGAAGGAATATATCGAGAGCTACCTGAAGTTCTGGCCCTTTCCCGTCCAGGTCAAAAGCTGGCAGGAATCCGCCGCCTTCCATTTGGAAAAAGGCAGGAAGTCCATCGTGGAGCTTTCCGAGATCAATGTCTTCGGAAAGAAGCTCATGGGTATCCTGGCCGAAGCGGAGACAAGGCCCATCCTCTATTGCGATACCGATATCATCTGGTTCGGAGAGCCGACCCTTCCCGCCCGATCCCCCGGCAAGGGATGCGAGGTCCGGATCTCCACGGATAATATCCATTCTTACCATATGCCCTTGCTCCGGTACCTGAAGAGACTGGATATGATGGAAAAGTCTCCCGTGAACTCCGGCATGATCTATCTGTCCGGCTCCGTGTACGATCATTACCAGGAATTCGGGCAAATGATGGACTTCATTAAGTTCTTCAACGAGCCTTTTGCGGAACAGACCACCTTTGCATTGATAGCAGACCATCTGGGCGATAAATGGACCCTGAACGACGTGCTCCTGACGATCGACGACCTCCATTGGCCCCTGATACCACGCTATTATTTCTCCGGGAGTCATTTCGCCCGGCATCACGTAATGACCAAACATTCCTGGTTTTGGAGGGATGCATTATATGTCATTCTATTTAAAAAGAAAAAAAGAACCGTCAATAGCAGCAGTTTAGTACAGAATGGAAAACAACTTACTTAATAAGGACCAGCGCCGTATCGATTGGATAACCATGTTCCTGCTGGTCGCCAATTCGGCGAACCCGTTTTTCTTCCAGTCGATAGAGATGCTGTTCCTGTCCTTCCTGTTCCTGATCCTCCTCTGGTATGTCAAGAAGGGAGAGGCCACCCGTCTCAACAAATATTTCTGGATCTATATGGGGGCCTTGCTGACCCTTCAACTGGCCCAGTCCCTCGTCTACCATCTTTTCCCCATTAAGACCTTCCTGGGAGAATATCTCCGCATCGCTTTCGCCATGCTGGCCCTGAAAATACTCGGCGATACTTTTTTCGACCGGTTCGTCAAATTCGTCTATGTCTTCGCCGTCATCAGCCTCTGCTTCTATATACCCTGCGTGCTGATCAAAGGTCTCGCGCCCTTCCTCATCAACAATGTCGCCAAATATACCCTGGCTCCCTTCGTCAATAATTTCGAAGGGCTGTACAACAGCAGAGAGAACCTGATCATTTTCAATCTCAGCCAGATCCAGACCTACCGGAACTCTGGGTTCTATTGGGAACCGGGCTCGCACGGAGGCTTCCTGATCCTGGCCCTTTTCATCAACCTGTTCTACCGCAAGGAAGACTGGAAGTCCAGGTATAATAAGATCTTCTTTATTACGATCCTGACGACCCTGTCCACCACTACCTACCTGGCGCTTTTCCTGGTCCTGCTGGTCTACCTGAAAGATTTCTTTGTCCGGAGACCGGCCCTGTCCCTGTTCTTTTTTCTCTCGATCATCGGCGGCGCCCTGCTGCTGTACAATAAACTATCCTTCCTCCAGAACAAGATAGACAAACAGATCGCCTATTCCCATAAGGGCGATCCGGGAGAAAGCAGGTTCAATAGCTTCCTGGCCGATATGAAGACCTTGAACGAACACCCTTACATAGGTTCGGGACGGAACAGCGAAATGAAATTCGGAAAGACTTTTTATAACGTGGACCCCCATGCCAAACACCGGAATAATGGAGTAGGCGTCCTGCTGGGCACCTATGGGTTCTTCTTTTTCTGTCTTTTCCTCTACCTCTCCTGGCTGAGCTATTATAAGGCCCTGCAGGACCGGCCCAATGCCGTGGCGGGCGTAGCGGTGCTGCTCCTCATTGCTTTTTCGGAGGATTATTTTTTCAAACCCTTTTTTATAGCATGGATCCTCTACTGCGGCGTGACGGTGGTCTCCGCGGAAAGCCGGACTATCATTCGTTCCAAAAAAATGAAATTGGGCAAAAACATCTTATCGCATGAATAGCAACGGTCAGCAGCCTTCCACGATAAAGATCGGGGCCGTCATCCCGACCTTCAACAGGATCGGCAGCCTGAGAAGATGCCTGGGATGCCTGCGCGATCAGGTATTCCCGGACCATAACATCCAGCTGCTGCCCGTCGTAGTGGTGGACGGGTCCACGGACGGCAGCCTGGAAATGCTGGCGTCAGAGTTCCCCGGTGCGGAGGTCGTCCGGGGCGACGGCAACTGGTGGTATACCCGGTCCATCAACGAGGGGATCAAAAGGGCCCGCCAGCTGGCCTGTGATTTTATCCTGACCCTGAATGATGACATCACTTTCCCTCCCGGTTACGTCCATACGCTGCTGAACGATCATTTTAAGGCCGGAGCCGGCTCCGTCATCGGCTCCGTTTCGCTCAGCGCGACGGAGCCCCGCCTGATAACATTTTCCGGCGTGTACAAAGTGAATTTCTCCTTAAAGGAGTACAATTATTTCCCTAAGTTCTCCCCCGTCTCCGAAGAAACCCTTTCCGGGCTCAAGCCGTCCATCGTCCTCTCCGGCCGCGGGATCCTGTACCCCGCGGAAATATTCGATGCCTTCGGACTCTACGACGAAAAGCTGGTGCAGTACAGCTCGGAAACGGACTTTACCTATCGCGTATCCCGGAAGGGGGTGCCCGTGATGATCTCCTATGACGCCAGGGTCTATGAGAATATCCAGCTGACCTCGGCCGGAGCCGTCTATAACAACCCTTCCGTGAAAACGCTCGTTAAGAGCCTGAAGAACAAATATTCTATCAATTCCTTTCAAAAAACCTGGTATTATTCCATCAAACACCGGGGAGCTGTCCCCGGCGCCCTGCTCTCCCTTTGGAGAACAGTAGGTGTCATAAAGAATTTTGCAGTGGTCAAATTAAAAAACAAACGATGAAAATTCTCTTCCTGTCGCATCAATGGATCAATAATTCTCATCATTCCCTGTACAGCGGTTTCAAGAGGATCATCACCTTCGCAGCCGAAAAGAACGATGTAACCCTGATCACCTGGGGTAAAGAGGAGGCGGAGCACATGGAAGGCAAGATCCGCGTCATAACGGTCAAAGGCAGCGGCAAGGATTATTTCTTCACGAAAAGGATGGCCATTTCACGCCGGGGCCGGGAAATAGCAAAGGATTTCGACGTCGTCCATTCCATCACTTCCGATAGCACTTTCTTTCTCGAACGCCACCGGTTCACCGTGACCTTCCACGTGCTGCCGGGCGTCGTAAAATATCACGAGACGAAAGAGAAGCTCTTCCTGTTCCTGAAATACCATATCATACAAAAGAGGGCCATCCGGAGGGCTAAGAATATCGGCTGCGTCTCTACCAACCTCCTGGAAGGCATCCCTGAAAAATACCGGTCCAAGGCCCACTTCATCCCGCACGGGGTCGATACGGAATTCTGGGACCCCGCCCAGGCGAAAGCGCCTGTCACCGCGCCGGCCGGCAACTATGTCCTTTGCGTGGGAGCCCATGGCCTGGACAGGACCCTCATGGCTGAGTTTGTAAAGGCTAACCCTTCCCTGCCTTTCGTGTTCGTCGGCCTCCGGAACAAACTGGAGGACCTTCCCAATGCGCATTACCTGTATAATATCTCCAATGAAGAGCTCCGGAACCTCTATGCTCACGCCTTCCTCGCGTTCAGACCGCTGGAATTCGCAACGGCCAATAACGCCATCCTGGAAGCCCTGGCAATGGGAAAGACCAACCTGGCCAATCGTATTCCCGGCGTCACGGACTATCTTACCGATGAGACCTGCATTTTCATAGATACGCTGAAGGACAGGAAACTGGACAATATCGGCGACCGTCTCCTGGACCCTGTAGCGCTCCGGCAGAATGCTATCAGCTCCTTCTCCTGGAATAAGGTGCTCGATGACTATTTCGTTCTTTATCTGCAAAAAGAACAGCATGGATAAAAAAAGAATAGCCATTATCGGTTTGAAGGGCCTTCCGCCCTTCGGAGGGGCCGCCAATGTAGGGGATAATATCATCGCGCAGCTGTCCGGCCAATACGACTTCACCGTCTATGCCACGGCAACGCATACGACGCACAAAGGAGATTATAAAGGCGCGCGCCAGATCGTATTTGCCCGTTTCCCCATCAAGGCGCTGAACGTTTTCTATTACTACCTCGCCAGCGCATTCCATGCCGTGTTCAGGGAAAAATACGACGGGGTCCACCTGCACCAGATGGACGGGGCTTTTATCCTGCTCCTCCTTCGCCTGAAATATAAAGTGATCGCCACCAGTCATGGCCTGACCTATGAGCATGGTAAATGGAGCAAGCTCTTTTATCCGTATTTCAAGCTGAATGAATGGTTCCAGGCCAGGCTCTCCAGCCATCTTACCGTCGTCTCCAAATCCCTGGTCCCGCACTATGCCCGCCTGGTCCCCCCGGAAAAGATCTCTTATATCCCCAATGGGATCACCATTACGCCCGATGCAGGCGATCCCCATCTGCAAGACGCCGGACCTCAAGGCGCCGGAGCGGAAGAGTATCTCCTCTTCGCCGCCGGAAGGATCATCCCGACCAAGGGCCTGCATTTTTTGCTGTCCGCACTTCACCACTCCCGGTACAAAGGAAAGGTCATCGTATTGGGCGATCATCTGCAGGTGAAGGAATATTCGAAAGAGCTGGCCGCGCTTTCCGCCGGGCTGAACGTCGAATACAAGGGTCTGATCAGAGAAAAAGCATTGCTCAACAACTATATTGCAAAGGCCCGGTTATTCGTATTTCCTTCTACCTATGAGGCGATGTCCATGATGCTGCTGGAAGTAGCTTCTCTCCGGACCCCTGTCGTCTGCTCGGATATCCGGGCGAATACGGATGTTTTCGATGGGGACGAGATGCTGTTCTTTTCCTCGGCCTCCGCGACGGACCTGGCGGCAAAGCTGACCTGGGCGCTGGACCACCCCGGAGAAATGGAGCATTATTCCTCCAAAGCCTATCGTAAATTAGTATCCAGCTATCAATGGTCGACCATCGCCGGACAGTACGATAGCCTATTCGAAAAAATCTTCACTAAAGCCCGCTGATATGAAACAAATAGTGGACTATGGACATGGAATGACCGTCTCGAAGCTCACACGCCTGTGGAGGAACCTGCTCCAGATCCCGGCCTGGTTCCTTCCCTGGAAGGCGCTCCGCACCTTTTTTCACCGGATGAAGGGCGTCAGGATCGGGAAAAGGGTCGAGATCGGATATATGGTCCTGATAGACAACCGCCGCCCCGAACTGGTCATCATCGAGGATGATGTCACCCTTACGGCTAAATGCGTGGTCATCGCCCACGACCTGTCACCGAAATACAACGAAGGAAAAGAGATCATCGGCCAGGTGCTTATTAAAAAAGGGGCCTTCATCGGGATGAATTCCGTGGTCCTGCCGGGCGTGACCATCGGGGAAGGCGCGGTAGTGGCGGCAGGCTCCGTCGTCACCAGGGATGTGGAGGATTTCACCGTTTACGGGGGAGTGCCCGCCAAAAAAATAAGATCTATAAAGGCCGGATGACCTTACAGGGATTACCCGCGGCGATGACATTGGGAGGGATATCGCGGGTAACGACACTGTTGGCGCCGATGACGGTATTCTCGCCGATCGTGACGCCTTTCAGGACAATGCTGTTGACGCCCAGCCAGACATTATCTCCAATAACAATAGGCGCAGGCGGACCGCTGCGCGGGTCCTCGGGATGCCAGTCGGAATCCGTTATCAGGGTATTGGCGCCGCATTTTACATGGCTGCCGATCGTGATCCCCGCAAATGCGCCGATGACCGTGCCGCTGAGCCCCGTATTTTCCCCGATGCGCAGCTCCGTACCGGGATTGTGCACGGTGAGGATGCAGGGACGATTGATGCCGATGAGGTTATCCGTGTGACCGGACAGGAATTTGCAGCCCTTCCCGATAACAATACGGGTGCCGGGATAGAGCTTGAATTTCGGGCGGCCGATAAAGGTGCAGGAGCCCTGGAATTCCACGCCGCGCCAGCTGTTCCTCCATAAATAAGTATGCCCCCACCCTATCCTGATCCAAAGCCTGGCGGAGTCGATGGTATGAAAAAGCCTGCGATTGATGGATGGTTTACCTTTCATTCCGTTTTATTTCCCGCCTTCGGCTTCCCTGGCGTGTTGATGAATTATTACCGCATAGGCTTTCAACATCCCGTCCACAATGGCCCCGGGATCATGTCTTTTATGCGCTACCTGTCTTGCTGCTCCGGCCATCTGCCGGGAAGGGCCCGGCGTCCTTATCATCTCCAGCAATCCTCCGGCCAGCGCATAAGGGTCGCCGTCCTGCACGAGAATGCCTTCCCGGCCATCCCTGAGCAGGGAAGAAGTGCCTCCTGCAAAAGAGGCGATCACCGGGATGCCCGCCAGCATCGCTTCGCACAGGCTGTTGGGGCTGTTCTCGATGTGAGACACCTGCACATAGACGTCGGACCGCAGCAGGTCTTCGGCCAGCCCGTCTTCGGATCGCTGCCCCAGCAGCTGGATATGCAGGCCTGCCAGGCTGCTGATCCCCCGCATACGAAGCGTCAGTTTCACCAGTGCGTCCTCTTCGCTTAATCCCGCCACCAGCCAGGCAAAAGAGAAATTATTCTTCACCAGGAGAATGGCCGTATCGATCACCATCTCGAAGCCTTTGTAGAAAGAAGGGCTGGAAGTGGTAAAGAGAACGGGAACGGCATTCGATCCCGGCTGCCATTGGATGCGGTAGAACTTTTCCCGCATCACTTCTTCCACGGGAAAATACCGGGCGCCTGGGGCCAGGACCGCAGCAACCCGGCGATCCCAGTCCGTCCTTCCAAAAATATACTTTGCCGCTCGCAGGATCTCCTGTTCGATCTCCGCCCTTTTGGTCCAGATCTTATAATCTGAACCGAAGAAAGGATAGCCTGCCTTCGCCTGGGTCACCAGGCCCGGCATATTCATGCCGGAGAAATATTTTTTCGTATAGACGGTAAGGTTACCCTGTATGGAGACGACGACGGGAATATGACGGATATGGCGCAGGATAAGACCGAACGAATTCTCCGTCCCATGCACATGGATGATATCGGGCCGGAAGGATTCGATGACCTCCAGGAAATTCGCCAGGTTCTCATCCTTCTCCGTCCTGGCCGCCAGCCTGTACAGCAGCCGCTTCCTTTTGCTGGAAGCCATTTTCTGTATGGGGAAGTAGGTCGTCTTTTTGAATTCGAATGGCTCCAGCCGGCTATCGTGATAAAAGGCGAAACCCAGCTGGCAGCCCGGCGTATTTTCCACCTCCCGCTGAAGGGAGGAGATCCAGCCGCCGCCGGATACCTTCGCATTAAAATATTGCTGGCTCAGCCCCGGCGTGTTCGCAAACCATAATACCCTTAAAGGCCTCTCGTTCTTGTCCATTTATATAAGTATTTCAATAACCGTTCCATTTAACGCACCTGGCCGTCCCCGCGGATCAGCCATTTTTCCGTAACCAGTTTCTCCAGTGCGAAAGGCCCCCTGGCATGCAGTTTCTGGGTGGAGATCCCGATCTCCGCGCCCAATCCCAACGCTTCTCCGTCCGTAAACCGCGTGGAGGCATTGCTGTATACGGCCGCGGCATCCACTTCCAGCAGGAAGCGTTCGCATTGCCGGCGGTTGCGGGATACGATGGCCTCCGAATGCTTCGTGGAATAATGCTGAATATGCGCCAATGCTTCGTCCATATCTTTTACGACCTTGATCGCGCATTGCAGGCTGAGGAATTCCCGGGCGAAATCCCCGGCCTTCGCCCTTTGCAGGAAGGGATACTCTTTTAACAGGGTAAAGGACGAACGATCGGCAAAGATCCCCACGTTATGCGTATGGAAGGGCGCCTGTAATTTCTTCAGAAAGGCGGCGGCTACGGCCTGGTCAACCAGGATGGTATCGATGGCATTACAGACGGAAGGGCGCGAGGTCTTTGCATTCACGGCGATCTTCACGGCCTTTCCGAGATCGGCCTCTTTCTCCACGTACAGATGACAAACGCCGGCTCCCGTCTCGATCACCGGCACCAGGCTGTTCTGCCGGACATGCCGGATCAGGGCGTCCGATCCGCGGGGGATCAATACATCCACGTACCGGGTGGCCGTCAGCAATTCCTGCACGGTCTCCCTGCCGGAGGGCAATAAGGCGACGACGTCGGGATGGATGCCATTCTGCCGCAGGGCCTTTTTGATAAGGGCGATCGCGGCCTTATTCGTATGGTCCGCGTCCGAGCTGCCTTTCAGCAGGCAGGCATTGCGGCTGCGCAGGCAAAGCGCGGCAATATCGAAAGTGACATTCGGCCGGGATTCATAGATCGCTCCTACCACTCCCAGGGGCACGGCGACCCTTTCCACCTTCAACCCATTTTCCAGCCGGCGTTTGTCCAGCACCTTGCCGGTAGGGTCCGGCAGATGGCTCACTTTACGGAGGCTTTGGGCGATGCCTTTGATCCTTTGCGCGTTCAGCAGCAGCCGGTCGTTGCGGGGGTCGGAAGGGTCCTGCCGCAGCAGGTCCTTTGCATTGGCCTTCAGGAGAGTGGAATGATGTTGTTCCAGCAGATCGGCCAGCGTCCGCAGGGCCGCCTGGATCTGCCTGCCGGAAGCCCGGTGCAGGTGTGCGGTCGCCTTATAGGTCTTTATGATCAGGGGTTCGATAGATCGCATAGCTGCCTTTTAAAAAATTACGATATCATCCGCATGGGCGGCCACCACATTCCTGCCGGTATTGCTTTCGGGCATCTCCGCGACGCCCAGCCTTACCTTGGCCACACCGATGATCGCTTCGTCCTCATCGATCAGCTGCACCACTTCCCCCGCTGCAAATTTCCCCTGCACTTTCCGGATCCCCACCGCCAGCAGGCTTCGCCGCTGATGCAGGGCCCTGGCGGCCCCTTTGTCGATAAAGATACTGCCGAATGTAATAGATCCGCTGGCCAGCCATTTTTGCCGGGCTTTCAGATTGGAGGCCCGGGACTTGAACAGCGTGCCATGGGCTCCCGCCAGGGCATCGGATAAGGGAGTCTTGCCGCCCAGTCCGCAAATGATGACCTTTATGCCCAGGGAATTGGCCAGCCGCGTGAAGGTCAGCTTGGACACCATGCCGCCTAATCCCAGGCTCGTTTTTTCCGTTTTTACAAAGCTGAGGATCCGTGCATCTACTTTTTCCACGACGGGTATGATCTTCCGCGAAAGATCCATAAAGCCGCCGGCGGATGTACAGATGATAAGGGTCTCCGCATCGAAGCCGATAGCAGTCAGGGTGGCCAGTTCATCGTTGTCGGAGAACTTCAATTCCACGTTGCTGACCAGGTCATTCTCATTCATGACCGGCAGGATGCCATTCTCCCAAAATTCCGAGAAAGTTTCTTTCAATTGCAAAAAACGCGAACGGCTGGAGAAATGATGCCGCTCACAGAGGGCCTGGGCCACCGGGATGCCATAAGCAGAAAAAGAACGCTGGTAGGTCCGGATCAGTATCGGGTTACCTACCGCCGCGGCGACCTTGCGTTCGATAAGGGTCCCTTTATAATTTTTGATAAAGGACTTCCCGGAGCCCACCGCTCCGCTGGAAACGAGGACGATCCGGTATTTACCGGAAAGGGCGGCGATCTCCGCGGCCACTTTCCTGATAATGGATGGAACAATGATCCCCTGATCGTCCGTGATGACTGCCGTACCCAGTTTGATAACTAATACCGGTTTTTGCATGCTGCAAAAATATCGGATTATCCCCGTTCCGGATCGGCCTCAACTAATTTTTCCCTAATTCTTCAGGGGCTTCTGCAATACCATCACGTCATTCATGACAAAGGTGCTGCCGCTGCCGGCCACTATATTATAGACCTTTTGCAGCCCGCCCGCAGATTCGGTCTTTCGCCATACCCTGTACTGCAGATAATGACCTGTCTTCCCGTCGAGGCAGACGACTTCATCCCCTTCGGACAGCTCGCCCATTTTTTTATTCCCCAGGGTGGTGACCATGGGATGATTGGGCGTGGCCCGCAGCAATTGGGTCGCCAGGCGTACTTCCCTGCCGGCCCCCGTAGTTTTTTCGGCAGCGGAGAGCAGCAGCAGTTCCGTGATCGCGTAATTCTTCGCTGCATGGACCGTCAGCTCTTTTACCTTCACGGTGGTCGCCCGGTAAGTTGCCGGATCCACGGTGACCACCTCGTCGCCGGCCTTAATGTCGCGAAGGGATCTTTTATGGCCGCCCGCCAGGGTCACCAGCATATTTCCGGGGAAGCAAATGTCGTTGCCATACGTGCCCGTCTCTCTTTCCTTGGAGGGATCTTTTCCCTGGGCCATCGAATTAGCACGATAGAGTTGGAAGCCCAGCTCTTTCGACAATACATAGGAGAGCTTCAGCACGAAGTTCTTTTCCGTCTTATCGATGGCATGGATATCCTCGAAATATTTTTCCCAGATCTTCGGTGGGGCTTTATATCCGGGCAGGCAGGCGGTATAGCGCTGGCCCGTCTCCGTGGTATAGAAGACGACCGTCCCCAATTCAACCCTTCCTTCTTTCAGGATCAGCTTGTACAGGTCGATCCTTTTTTTCAGGCCATCGTCCCCGGTAATGAAATAAGGCTTTCCGAAATCATTACGATCGAGGATATACGTGTTCTCGATCTTTATATAGGTGTCCTTATCCAGGTCGCCTACGGTGAAGGTCTTCGACTTATCATATTCGGCCAGGGTGAGGGCGCGGCCGCTCGTATCCTGCGCCCGGGCTGCGGTCATACCGGCAGCCAGCAGGCAGAGGGCAAAAAAAATGCGCTTCATGAGGATTTTCTTCATGTTAAGAATGATTGTACAAATAGATCGGCTAGCTGAGTTCTTTAAATGCGGCGGCGAAGGCTTCCATCTCATCCATTCTGCCGATGCTGACCCGGCACCAGTCCTTGCCGCTGAATTTCCAGTACCGGACCCCTACGCCCCGCTTCATCATCTCGTCAGCGAAACGCCGGCCATCCATCTTGATGGGGAACAGCACAAAATTAGCGCTGGAAGGGATATATTCATAGCCTTCCTTCTTCAATACACTGTAGAGATATTCTTTGGAGGCGTTGGTTTTTTTCAGGGCCGCGCCCAGGTAGTCCTTATCCTGGTAGCTGACCAGGGCAGCTTCGGCAGAAGTGCCGGAGATGGACCAGGACCCTTCGGTGTAGCCGGACAGCTGCGTGATCATATCCTTTTGCCCTACCACGTATCCTACGCGCAGGCCGGCAAAACCATATAGTTTGGAGAAGGTCCTGGCGACGATGACATTCTGTCCCGCTTTGACGGCGCTGATCATGGTCATGGATGCAGGATCGTCCAGGTAATCGATATAGGCTTCGTCGACGAATACCGTCACTTTTTTGGAGACCCGTTCGCAGAAGCTTTTTAGTTTGGCAGCATCCACGACGGTGGCGGTGGGATTATTCGGGTTGCAGATATAGACCAGGCCGGTATTATCGTCGATGCTCTTTTCCATGGCGTCCAGGTCCAGTTTATAGTCTGCCGTCAACGGCACTTTTATCCATTTTTCATTGAAGAAGGCTGCACGTCCCGGAAGATCGTCATAAGAAGGATCGCCTGTCACGATATTGCCTCCGGGCTTGCTGAAACGAATGGCCGCCGCCTGCAGGAGCGCGGAACTGCCAGCCGCCATCAGGATATTGTCAGGGGTAATACCCTCGAAGGCAGCGATCTTCTTCGAGATCTCGAAGGTCTGCATCATGGGATACCGGTAGCTCATTGACAAGGCTTTCTGGATGGCTTCTTTTGCCTTGTCGGAAGGGCCGAAAGGATTCTCATTGGCAAACAATCTCGCCTTCAGGTCGGCGGGTGCGTTCAGGGCGATACTCCTTTCGGTATAAGCATCTCCCATAAATCCGTCGGGAGCAGAAAGGCGGGCGACAGGGCTGGCCTGCGCCGGATCCAGGATACTATTAACGAAAGGCAGGCCCCCTGCCAGTAAAGCTCCTCTTTTGAGAAGACTGCGGCGGCTGATGTTGTTTGGCATAAACAAGAAATTTTGGTGTTAAGAATGTGACTCGCTTTGGTGTGTTAGGACCTATGATCACCTTCCTGAGGAAGGGTATTGAAAGTGTTGACCGGTGACCCTGGAATGCAGGGATGCCACCACGCTCCGGGCTGACTCCAGCGCACCTGCCATCCAGGCGTTCAGGTAGGTAAGGTGCTCTCCCGCAAAATAGACCCGTTGATCAGGCTGCAGCAGCGCCTTATAGATCGTCTGCCGCTCCTGCGCCGAATACAGGGCCCATCCTCCCATGCTATACTTTGTCTTGTGCCAGCTAACGGAAAAAGAAGTCTCGAACTCGTCTTTATACTGCGGGTGGATCAAACTTCCTTTTTCCAGGGCCAACCGTTCTCTTTGGGCATAGCTCAACTCTCCCGTAGCCAGGGCCTTTTCATTAAAGTTATAATATCCTATCAATATTCCCTTACCACTCAAATAATCATAGGACGGATAAAAGATCTGGGTGAGCTGGTTGTTGGTATGGGTGATCCCCCCGTAAATATGCTCGTCCTCCTCCCAGAACCTGCGCTTGAACTGCAGGCCGATCTTCCCCGTGGACATATAGACAATGCTGTCGATGGCCCTGCTGGCGTCGGAGGAAAAATTATGGTCGATATTGCTCAGCACGGGCAGGGGGATCGTGCAGATGCAGTAATCCGCCTGCAGGCTATGCTGCCCGGACGCATCCTTGTAGGTCACTTTTACTCCCTGTTCGATGTTATGGATGGAGGTTACTTCCGCGCCCAGCCTGATCTGGCCGGGTAATTTCTTCTCGAAGGCCGCCGCGATCCTGTCCATCCCTCCCACCGCCTGGAACAGGGTCATTTGCAGTTCGTAGGTATATTCGGCCACGTTATAGAAATCAGGGTCCATTAGCCCGGAAGCGATCATTTCCGACAAGGTGTGGGGGTCCGCGATGCGACCCGCCTTCTCTCCCGCACCGGGCGGGTCCATATAACCACGGCGGGCCGAAGCCTTGTAGAATTTGTCGATATCCAGTCCCCCTTCGGCGCGGAGGTATTCGATGAGCTTCGCGGCGTCTTCCTTCGTCATGCCGCTGTCTATTTTTCCTCCATCCAATCCCTTGGCCAGCAATTCGGTGATCCAGCCCCGGACATCCTGGTGGACCTCCCGGACAGGGACTTTCTTATTGGACAGGGGGCCTTTCCCTTCGCTGAAATAGTAGGTGGATTCATTGACATTATTGTAGACCTGAATAGGTACGTTCAATTCGCGGCAATAATGCAGGGTCAGGGCATGGTGATGGGGGATACGCGAAGGCCCCGCGTTAAAGTATTGCCCTTCAGTGAAATTAGCTTTATGAAAGCCCTGCCCGCTCTCTGTATTGGAAGACCCCTTTCGGACACTCCAGCAGCGTCCGCCCGTCCGGTCCCTTGCTTCCAGCAGCTGGCAACGATAGCCCAGCTTGCCCAGCTCGTAGGCGGCGGCCATTCCTGCCAGCCCCGCCCCCAGGATCAGTACCTGTTTGCCATCGCCGTCCCCCTGCAGGGAAAAGGGATGGGCCGGCGCGCCGGGCAATAATCCCATCGCCAGCATGGCCGGATAGGCGCCCCCCGCCACGGCCGTACGGGAGAAGAATTCTCTTCGCGATAGTTTTCTCACATTAAATCGGGGTATAATATTAAGAATCTAAGGGAAAGATAGGAGGAATTGGGCAAAATTCCCCCCTGAAGCCGCATAAAATACCTGTATTCTTTCCGTTGTGGAAGGGGCTCCGATGCTATTTTATTAGTCTACTAATTTTGTAGAGTAATTTTTCCCTATTTTTATGCCTCAATTAGCACCAAACGAAGTTTATGACAGAAAATATCGAATTGACAGCCCCGGCCACGGTCCTCCCCTTGAAAGCGCGATTGAGTGAAGACTGGGTAGCCGTCGTCATTGGCGGCGTATTGCTGCTGGCCATCCTGCTCATAGCCGCCCTTTCGCCTTCCTTTCATTTCACGACGCCCGTCTATACCTGGTCGACGTCCGGCGACCTGTTCGGGAAGGTGCTGGCACCGGCCAACCTGGCCTTGCTGGGCCTCATCGGCGTGGTGCTCTTCCTGCTGGCCATCATAGCGGTATCCTTATTGGGAGGACATCCCCGGCGGTTCGTCTCGGGCTTTCTCGTTGTCTATCTCCTGGGTATTTTCTCCCTGGTCGTGGCGGGCAACAGCACCATCAGCTATTTTGGATTGGAGTATGTCATCTTTGGCCTGATCACGGGGCTGATCATCAGCAATACCGGTATCCTGCCCGCCTGGCTGCAGGAAGCCGCCCGTTCGGAATTCTATATCAAGACGGGCCTGGTGATCCTGGGCTCCAGCGTCCTTTTTACCGATATCGTCAAAGCGGGCCTTCCGGGCCTTTTACAATCCGTGATCGTCGTCTCCGTCGTTTGGTTCTTCGCGCTATGGATCGCCCGGCGCCTGAAAGTGGATGATGAATTCGGAGTGATCCTGGCCTCAGCCGTGTCGATCTGCGGCGTATCGGCGGCGATCGCGGCCAGCGGCGCCATCAAGGGCGACCGGCAGAAACTGTCCTATGTCACCACCCTGGTGCTGCTCGTCGCTCTTCCCATGCTGGTATTGCAGCCCTGGCTGATAAAGATCTGGCATATCCCCGAGATCGTCGGCGGCGCATGGCTGGGTGGGACACTGGACACGACGGCTTCCGTTACCGCCGCCGCGCAGCTGGTAGGCCCCGCGGCCCTGAAGGCGGGCGTGATCGTAAAGTTCTCGCAGAATGTATTGATCGGCGTGGCCGCCCTCCTGCTGGCGATCTGGTGGACCTTTAAAAAGAAGCAGCCGGTAAGAACGGCAGGTTCCGCAGGCGATAGCACGGCGGGTGATCCTGTGGCAGGCGCCGTTCCGGAACAGGAACGCCCGGGCTTTGGCGTGATCTGGGAACGCTTCCCCAAATTCGTGCTGGGGTTCATCGTCGTATCCCTGCTTTTTTCCTTTCTGATCCCCGCAGACGTGACCCGACAGGTAAGCCCTATGCTGAACGCCCTGCGCACCATCTGGTTCTCCCTTGCCTTTGTCGCTATCGGGCTGGAAGCGCGTTTCACCGACCTGGTGAAATTGAACGGCGGCCGACCGGCGCTGGCCTTTGTCGCCGCCCAGCTCTTCAATATCCTTTGGACCTTATTATGGGCCTGGCTTTTGTTCGACGGCAAGTTCCTGCCGATACCGGACCTGAAATAGAGTGAAGATCATTCCTCTCCCGGATGGTAGCTTTTTACTTTATTCTTTTGTACGTCTTCCGTATAAAAAGATACGTCCTTGAAGCGCCCTTCCAGGTACATAGCGGCCTGGTCCGAAAAATGCGGGGAAGCGGGATCGCTGCTCTCTCCACCGGTGAGCAATGTCTTCGCCTTCACCTTTTTTCCGAATTCCACGGCGGCGATAAAACTATTGCCGGAATAACCATACCGTTTCTTCGTATCCTTCATGACCCGGCTTACATAGGAAGGCAGGGCACCGAAGGCAGAGGAGACCAGCCCGGAAGGCAGGCTCGGCAGGGCATCGTTATAGGTCTCGGCTATTTTCCCCGTCAGGCGCTGGTACCGGTTGACCTCACCCCATTCTATCTTCCAGCTGCCATATCGTTGTTGCAGGTCTTTGACGGCGGCGGCCAGCTCCTGCAATTTCTCCGTTGCCGTGGAACGGACCAGTTCGCTGTCCAGGGAAGCCACGGCGTTGCTGCCTTCTTCTGTGGTGCGTGGCCTCGGCGCATAGCGGGCCAGGCGGGCCGCCCACTCCACTGCCAGGGTGGTAGCGACGGAATGGATGTCGCATCTCCTGTCCCATTGCTGCAACAGGCTGACAGGCTCCTCCAGGGCCGCGCGCAGGCTATCGGGCGAGGCTGCATAAGCTTGCAGTAAAGCAGGCACCAGCCTGTCGAAAGCCGAAAGATAGCGGTCATATCCTTTTGCGATGAGGCTGTCCAGGGTCCACCCCCGGGCGTCCTTCAGCAATTGCACGGCATGAACACCCCGGAAATTCTCCCCGTCCGGGGCCATATAGGAAGGATAGCTCCTCTTATCCGGGCTGCTGGCGCCGGATACCGTGAAGGGTGTCGCGTTGCAGTTCTGGATCCACCCGGAAGAAGGATTATAGACATGCACGATCTCGTCCAGCGCGTGCACCCCTTTCCATTCCGTAGCAGGCGTAGCACCGTTCACGGGCAGCGACCAGTCGAAGGAAGGATCACGCCGGGGCATAAAGTTGCCATGCCAGTAGGCGATATTTCCCTGGTCGTCGGCATAGACGGTGTTATTGGTCGTATTCGAGCGGAGATCCATCGCCTTCTTATACTCCGCGAAACTATTGGCCTTCGTCGTCAGCCAGGCTTCCTCCAGGGCGGATAAGGATCGATTCTTCTCTTTCAGGCTGAGAAATTTCCCGTCGCGCATACCCATCACCGGTCCATGATGGGTAAAATAGCCTGTGATGGTCTTGCTCAACCGTCCTTCGTCCTTTTTATAGGCAAGGGTAAAGCGCTTACTCTTAACGGGCAGCTTCCTCCCGGCATATTCATAGTGATAGTCGCCGGCGCCCCCGCCGATATGTTCCTCATAGGCATCGGCCACGTCCGCATAGCTGGAAGTATGCATCCAGCCGCAGTGTTCGTTAAATCCCTGGTAAATGAAGAACTGGCCCCAGGTCACTGCGCCGTAGGCATTCAAGCCCTCTTCACTTACCAGTTGCGCCTCCAGGCGGAAATAAAAAGGCACATGCGGGTTGATATATAAAAGCGCATTACCGGAAGCCGTATGGGAAGGGGCAATGGCAAATCCATTGGAGCCTGTTTCTCTTTCCGCGTCTTCTCCCAATCCCTGTTCCAGGACGGCAAGGTCCTTGGCAGACGAGCGGTTTTTTACGCCGCTGCTTCCCATCATATGGTCCTTCCTGCTGAAATATAAGGCCTTCACTTCATCCGGCCGGATGCCGCCGGTGCTGGTAGCATTGACGCTGCCGTCGGTGAACATCAGCGGGAACCAGGGCTCGAATCGCCGCAGAACGGCAGGATGGGTCTGCGGATGCTTGTGGAGATAGTAATTGACGCCGTCCGCAAAAGCGTCCAGCAGTTGATGCATCCAGGGCGGGCTATTCCGGTAGTCGGCCATCGCCGCCGCGCTGTCGTAGATGAGGCGCATGGTGAGATCGGTGGACAGGTAGTCCTCTCCGTAAGCCTCGGCCTGGCGTCCCAGCATCTCCAGGTAGTTCTTCTCCACCCGGCTAAAATCCTCCTGGCATTCCGTATAGAGTAATCCGAAGACGGCATCGGCATCCGTCTTGCCGTATATATGGGGGATGCCCCAGTTGTCCCTCAGGATGGTCACACGGGCGGCCGTCGCTTCGCAGCGTTTCAATTCCTCGGCAGACAGGGATTGGGCCCGGGAAACCGCAGGCAGGAACAGCAGCAGCAGTAGTATTTTTCTCATGCGCTAAATTTATTTCAGAAATCGCGCTATCGGTATAGTAATGTTAACTCCTTCTATAACGAACTTATCTTATACTAATACCTGGCAGGCTGTCCCGGTTTGGGCAGCGAGGCCTGGATGAATTTCCGGAGGTTCTCCGTGGACTCGGCCAGGTCCGGCTTGCGCAGGTACATCATATGCCCGCTGCGGTATCCTTCCCAGTTGAGGCGGTCTTTCAGCTTACCGCTGGGATCCAGCTGCCACAAACTGTATTTGGCATTGAAATAATCGCAGGCGCCGTCATAATAACCCGACTGGATCAGTAAATGCAGGAAAGGGTTTTCCGCGATGGCCTGCCGGAGATTCTCGCCTGTATGGTCGTTCTGGTTGTTCCAGGGACGGACGGGTCCGAAGAGGAAGTAGTTGAGGTCCGTTTTATAATGCAGCTCTTCCCGCAGGTAGACGTTCATGGCCGGCATGAATGCATGGTTCCAGGCATTGAGCTCGGCATTATAATCCGGTTTGTCACCGGCCTCCTGCTCGTCGATGCCCCTATAACGGGAATCCAGCCTGCCTACCGTGAATCCTTTATCCCGCAGCAGCTCCTTCCAGAAGAAATTGGAGGGAATGACCAGGTTGGATTGCAGGATCACTTTCTCGGAGAGACCAATGTAGCGGGACATTTTAGCGGCCAGCTCCTTTTTCTTCGCTTCTTCCAGGAAGCCGCCTTTCGCCAGGGCGGGTATCAGCTCATTGATGGTAAAATTCTCTACCTCCGGGAGGAAGGCCGTCAGGTCCTTCTTCTGGAGGTCGTCGGCCAGCGCCTTGTGATACCAGGCCGTCGCGGCGTAATACGGCACCCTTAAAGAGGCTTTGACGAATTCGCTGCGCTCGATGCCCAGCTCCGTGGGCGATACCAGCACGACGCCATTCAGGTACATCCATTGCGCCTCCTGCAATTCCAGGGCGAGGCCCGAAGCGCGGGTGGTCCCGTAACTCTCGCCGATCAGGAATTTGGGGGAAGCCCAGCGGTTCTTACGGCTGACGAAAGTGGAGATCCATTGAGCCAGGTATTTGATATCCTCGTTGACCCCGAAGAAACGCGAAGTGGGAATGTCTTTGCTGACGGCCCTGGAAAATCCCGTGTTCACGGGGTCCAGGTAGACGATATCGGCGACGTCCAGGATGGAATTAGGATTTTCCTTTACTCCATAAGGCTGTATGGGAAAGCCTTCATCGTCGATATTCAGGCGACGCGGTCCCGTATAGCCGATCTCCATCCATACGGAGGGAGTGCCGGGTCCTCCATTAAAGGAGATCACCAGTGGTCGGGCAGCCCGATCCGTTATATCCGTGCGTTCGTAGTAGGTGTAGAATACCCCGGCAATGGGCTTGCCTTCCTCGTCCCAGACGGGCA
>Ga0307517_10005123_pt1 | contig 19914 bp, 8 predicted proteins | sample 23_EM_MG_FD_194515 | JGI IMG/M metagenome (GOLD analysis project Ga0307517, IMG submission 194515) | Populus trichocarpa ectomycorrhiza microbial communities from riparian zone in the Pacific Northwest, United States - 23_EM | ecosystem: Host-associated > Plants > Roots > Unclassified | place... | reverse complement strand
TGGCGATTAAGGAAACATCTTTTATCTCCATTGGACAGCAGAATCTCCTTCACGTGGTCTCTCCCCCGATCACAGGTTTAGGCACAAAGTCCCATATTTAATAATTTTAATTTTAGCGTGTTGGTTTCTGTAAACAATTACCTGATAGTACGAGGCTGCTTTAATAAAGGGTTTCCTGGGCGATAATGTTCTCTTGTTTTAATTTTTTAGTAATCAAGATTTGAACATAAAAGCAAAATATGTTTTGGTCAGATCCCAATTCTTATAAGATTAAAAATATACGTGGTGATCAAGAGGTAAGAGCTTGGGACTAAGAGGTTTGTTCTCTCTGTAGTCTCAGGTTCGAGTCCTGTGGTTGTTCATATGATGGCCACTGGAGACTTACATGGTCGTTAACTTCAGGGCCCGTGGGATTAGTCGAGGTGCGCGCAAGCTGGTCCGGACACCTACGTTAAACTAAAAAAAAAAAAAGGTGGTGACATGTGGTAAGAGCTTGGAATCAAGAGGTTTGTTCTCTTTATAATCTCAGCTTCGAGCTCTGTGGTTGCTCATATGATGACTACTAGAGGCTTACATGGTCGTTAACTTTAGGGCCCGTGAGATTAGTCCAGGTGCGCGCAAGCTAGCCTGGACATCCACGTTAAACTAAAAAAATATATACCATTTTATTTTGAGAAGTGAAGTTTAACTGATTAGATTTTAAATTTGTTTTATAGATATTACTAGTTTGTGTTCTACAAATCTTAAAACTACTAGAAGCTTACATAGTTGTTAACTTTAAGACTCATGGGATTAGTCGAAGTACGTGTAAGCTGACCCGAATACCTATATTAATTGAAAAAAAATATACAATTTGAACAAAGCTTCTATTTCATTTTTAATTTCAAAGATAAATTATATTATATTTGTATTGTTGGATCGGGCATATCAGAATTATATATTTGTAATTTTTAATCAATTATCTCATATCAAAAATATATCTCTAAAACTAAAACTTAGGTAAATTATCCATATTTGAATAGGTGATGCTTTCATGGTTTTTTTTTTTTTTTTTGGCAATCATCCTTTTGGATTCCAATAAAAGATGATGATGTGAATAACAAATGCATTGATTATAATTCAATACTCGAATATTAATACCATTAAATTTTTGTTTGATTTGATGTTTTATGAATGTTTGTTAAAAAAGTTGATTTTTTTAAATTAATATTTTTAAATATTTTTAGATTATTTTAATAAGTTGTTATCAAAATAATTTTTAAAAATAAAAAGTATTATTTTAATATATCTCTAAATAAAAATATTATTTTAAAAAATAACCACTATAGTTTCTTAATCTCTACCGGCGTCAAAACAAGAGAAATTTATATATTAAACTACACACTACCATTACCCATTTGACATAAAGGTATTATAAATTAACAAGAGGGGTTATGAAAAGCGTGTACCTAACCTCCCACATGGCCACGATGTCGAGAGAAGGCCCTCTTTTTTTTTAAAAAAAAAAAAATGTAAGCAAAAAATGTATGAAAAATAAAAATAAAATATGATGGACAGTATTCCGACCCGCAAGCCGATATATAGAGTGGGAGAGAAACTTTACTCATGTGCAAGCTGTATGGTATTGACGGATAATCTATTATAAAATATTTGATTTTGAGATGTGTTTCTTAACTAATTAAATTTTATATTTAATTTTTAAAGGTTATTAATTTAAATTTTATAAATTTTAAAATTACTGAAAATTTACATGATTATTAACTTAAGAATTCATAAAATTAATTAAAATACACGCAAGCTGTCTCAGATATTTATGTTAATAAAAAAACAATATCTAGGTAAAGTCACATCAATATATACAAGAGAGTTCTTGAACCCTAACTAATAACATCCAGAAATAAAAATTATATGATAGTTTATCTACTAAGTATTCCAAAAAATATTTAATTAGTTTACTCAAAAATTTTTGATATATGCTTATCATGATTGTTGTTATACTTTAATTAAACTTTTCAATTATCACTAATATTATCAAAACTTAAATATGCATTTCACTAATATTTTAACGAGAAATATATAAAATTTAGTGACTAACTAGTGATGTTCTAGATAAAGATATTATTATTATTATTATTTTTCAATATAAAAGCGTGAAGTAACTAATAAAATATTAATAGTTATTCTTTATCCACCATAAAGTTTTTTTTTATTTTAACAGAGCATATGTTATGAATTTTTTGAGTTGGGTCCATCTGCCTGGATATAACAAGAACAGAGTCAAATCAACGAAATTGTTTTTTGCAAGGACTAGTTTATCGATGGGGAACAAACACAGGGTCTAAAAATGGGCATGTCCAGTTGTCACCTTGTCATCCTAAAATAAATAAATAAATAAGTCGCCGTGTTTTTGTGACAGCACGTGTCGATAACCTATTAGATAGATAGCTCATATCTCTGCTACCATAAACACACCAAGCATTGAATCCAGGAACAAGGTACGATGATTTTTTTTTTCTCCACTTGCTAGTGTAGCTTTATTGGAATACTCGCTTTCAGCTGTTGACATTTGTCTTTAACAATCTCTTCTCTCCTTCTCAACCCTATATTTGATTCTCTCGGCCCTAAACAATGGGCTTTTAGCACACCTCAGTTTAAAGGCAGTTTGGAAAGTAACGGTGTTTTTTAAAGATTTATATTTTGTTATGTTAAAAATAATTTTGAAAAAATAAAAAATATTATTTTAATATATATCAAAAATAAAAATTTAAAAATAAATAATTATTTCACACTCAACACCCTCTTAAAAAAAATTATTTTTAATATTTAATTGGGCAAAACAAATCAACCACTTTACTTTTCAGAAAAAAAACATAAGATTGGCATCCTAAACATTTCTCCAAAAGGATAGCGGCTGGTGTGCTTGGATTAATTAATATCGTCTCTTCTTTTCTATTCATACGAAAAAATCATGTTTTAATTACATTTCCTGTAGTTTGTGATTCTCGTTTACTTACCCTTCTTATATTTTTTTGGAACGATCCCAACTTTCCTGTTTTTATTGATATATATCATTACCTAGGGTTTTAGGGATTATTATTCTATTTATTGAAATAATATTTTTTTTTCTTTTTCTATTTTGTGTTTTTTTTTTCAATTTCAATTCTATTCTTCAATATTATATTTATTGGAGACTGTGCTTCATAATTTTTTTTAATTTACATTTTATAATATTATCTCAAATTTATGATCTGAACCGCAGGTTTGACGGGTTAACTCTATTGACTTGACTTTTCTTTTCCTAATTAATCTTTTTTTTTATCAATTCATCCTTTAACATTACGTTTATTGAGAATTAAATTTTGTAATTTGTTTTAGTCTGCTTTCGATGAGGTTATCTCTATCTTATGAATCAAGTCACGGGTTTATCGAGTTAATCCTAGTTTACTTGATTTTTTTTTGTTTTTTTTTAATTGATTTTTTTTCAAATTCATTTTTCAATAATAGGTTGATTGAGAATTAAACTTCATAATTTCTCTCAATTTTATTTTTATTGTGTTATTTCAGTCTCATAACTCGAGCCACAGGTTTATTAGGTTAACTTTGGTTGACTCTGGTTATTTTTTTTATTGATTTTATTTTTCAATTTCATCATTTAAAATTGAGTTTATTGAAAATTTAACTTTTTAATTTGTTTTGATTTGTTTTATATAGGGTTATCATGATCTCATAACTTGGTATTTAGATTGGCAGGTTAACTCGGGTTATCTCAAATTTTTATTAAAAAAATCATCTTAAATACTTATTTTGAATCAAACTGTGTTTTTACTTGTCATCTAGGTTGCCTTTTTATACCTCCCAAGATAATTGAGTCACGATAAATCAATTCTTATATGATTTAAATTTTTTTCTATTATAAAAAATATTAGCAATATTGAAACAATTGTTATACATTTGAAAAACATTGTCTAGTCGTACAATGCATGTGTCAAATGATCTAGTAAAAAAACCACACTAAATTAATACGTAAAGTTATTGTTCAGGGGAAAAAAACTAAATAGATACACTTGCTAGGAAGAAAGGAGACTAGCGACGTAAGTAGTAGCAACTGTAACCTAGAAACAGACATTTTCAAAGAGAACAACAAAACAGAGAAGCACTTGAAGACACAAAATAACACAGTATAAGTGTAGCAAAAAGTTAGTAAAGTGCTATCCTACTCGCTACAAACAGGAAATCAGAAATGATTAATACAGAATAGCTAATATCCATTGTTAGGAGGAGGTTGCCAGTTCTCTCTAAAACTACTCTTAGGTGATTGTTGTGGATGCTCCCATGACGATGTCAGCGATGATGGAGGCTTTTGTCGTGTCTTTTATGCGATGTGTGGTGTTGAAAAGGTTTTTGAATTTAATTATAAAATTATAATTAATATTTAGAAGTCATCACTTAATATTATGGTTACTAGAAACCTATGATCTGCAAGTATTTGGGTAAGAAACTGATTGTGCAAAGGAAAGACACATCACCCCAGTACACCCTATCTAAGAGAAGCTAAATTGTTATTTAATTGTTTTTATACACACAAAGTTCACTACATTATATATAGTTTATATTTTTTTTACTCATCCTAATGCTTTTTTAATGAACATAAATTATATAAAAAAATTATATTTTATTTAATCAACTAATTTTCATCAACAATAATTTAATAATATGATAGAATAGAAATACAATACAAAGAGTTGCATAAAAGAATCTCACGTGTTAGTTCTTAGTAAAGATAAAATGCTAAAAATTCACAAAAATTTATAATATATTTATTATATAAATAAAAAAACAAGAAATTAAAGAAAACAAATTATCATAAAAACTAAAAAATAATAGCATAAAAAAGACATATGAGCTTAAAGTTGAGCCCATACATAATTCAGTTTTGTCCAGTTTGACCTGGATCAAGGTCCAGGGCTGCTTGGCTTAAAGCCGATTACATGAATCATGCCTCAAAATCCCTGCAATCATATTCGGGTTTCTACACGTAGCGGACATCAAGCTTCAAAATCTTTTTTCTTCTTTCTTTTTCCATCAAAAAATAGAATTTAAAATTTATAGTTATTAAAATTCAAATAAGCTTATTTCCATATTCTAGAGATAAAATGGTTGAACTTTGACGTAGATGAGTCTTACGTTTAAAAACCAATGTTAGGACAACATTTCGTTCATATCCCTTGTGTCCACGTCATGCCCGCGTGCAATGACTTTTTTTCACTTTTTTTTTATATTTTATTTTCAATTACATTTTTCTTTTTTTTTTTAAATCCAACCCACCTCGGGTCATATAGCAAGTTTTTGCTGTTACTTGTCGGTAAATCTCGTCAAATGTGTTACTGCACAAATATCTGATGGTCACACGGGGGTGCACGTGGATAACAAGCAAGGAAATATGAGACCACTCTGTGTCAGGACTCGAAGACGAGATTCATTATAAACAGAAGGAACAAATTCGCCCTGTCCAGGAAGGGGAAAGAAAAATACCAGCTGCAGCAACAATACTATAGCAATTTCTGTCTCTTCTCCCAGCTAAATCTGGAGCAGTTTCTAGAATGATAGCTAGGAGCTTGGCAACCGCGAGCTTGGCAATAGCCGAGATGATGAATCTCCACTCGCTAAATCTCTCCATTGTTGAGCCACTGTCTTAACTTGGGTGTAAAACTGAATTCCTGCTTTTCCTGCAGTAGTTTATGAAACACTAGCTTAAAACTTAAGAAATTAACCCAGACCCCTCAATGTGAGCTTTTTGAACTGGAGAATTCACATAGAAATCTTCCAAAGAACACATATTTACCATCAAAATTGACATCTCCAGCAAAAGATGGTTTCATACTGATTAAAGACAAAATCAGCCATAAACCATGAAGGATTCAAAACATTCTGATTATGTGTGTGGTGGGAGAAGGTAATAGTAGAGAATACTTATTTCCATCGACAATGTTTATGGCTTCTTCGATGCTATCAACCTGAGACAAGCAAAGCATGAATTAATGTCCTGGGCAAAATAGCTGGTGGGCCAACTAGGAGGATGGAGGAGTAGCAAACCTGCATACAAAGAAGAACCGGGCCAAAACTTTCCTCCTGCACTAGCAATAAGTGTCATTTAGTTCACCATAGAGTCAAGGTTGCTACTGTAAATACCACATCACCTACCTTGTAACATTCCATGTCAACTGTGACATCTGATAAGATGGCAGGGCCCGTGAAGTTCCCATTTTCATATCCTGCAACCTATCATGATAAATGAACTGAATTATAAAAAAGACCACCTTAATCCTCGTAAAAACTCCAAAACAGAAACACAGTTATTGACATGCTTCTCAGCATCGCTTGAAAAACATATATCACAGCTTTCATTTAAAATTCATAACCTTTATGCTGGGTCCTTTATACTAACTAATTTGACTATTTGAATTGTGTGAAGGTCGTATGCAGATGCAAACTAAACCAAATTATCCAGGTTATTGTTGTACCCCGTTTACTCTTCGAACGAGTCATATGATGAATAACTTCCTGATCAGCTATAAGAGCATTATTCAAAACTGCTATGAAGAGGGTCATAATCTATTTTTGGGTTATTCTCCAATTCATATTTTTTCTTCTCTCTTAAAAAAAAATAAATACAAAAAAATAAAAAAATATAACAGTGAAAAAAGGATGCCAGAACGCTCAGAAAATAGTCAAAATTTGGTTGAGGTTTAAAAGTACAAAAATTAAAATTTAGCAGTATTTTATTGATTGATGATAGCCCTGTTGACAAAGAAAATTCAATTTGAGAAAGAAAAGTCCAAAATTAGATGTTGGTGGACTCAATTATATTATATTGGAGGTTTAATTGAATTTATGGAGGGTTTGATTGTAAGAAAAATTGATTTTGGAGTTAATTTGGGCTTTAATTGGAAGAAATTAAAGTTCTGGGGTCAAATTATAATTTTTGAAAGTTAATTTGGTCAAATCAGGGGCTTAATTGAAAAAAATTTGAAGTTTGATGGCCAATCAGGAACTTAATTGAAGAAATCCGAGACCAAGAACCAAAATGCAAAACGCGCGTAAAAGGAAGGACTGACTTAAAATTTGGCACTTTGGCGCCAGTTTTCATTTAAATGAAATGGCGTGTTTTTGGGGAAAATGACACCGTTTCATGCATTTTCAAAAAAAAAAAACAGAGAGAGGAAAAACGAAACAGTGCCGTTTTAGACGGCACTGTTCCTCCTTCTTCTTCCCCTGGACATGCAACAAGGGAAGATAAGTTTTTGTTCTTTTTCGTTTGTTTCTTCCTCTCTCTCCCTCCCACGTGCTCTGTTAGAGCCAAAACTAGACGCCACCCGCCTCATGATGTGGTGCCAGAGAAGCCGTGCCCCGTAAGCGACACCTCCATTGGCCACTTCTGCCGGCGCCGTGGCAGAGCAAGAGACATGCGCCCCATGCATGGGCAGCGATGGGACGAGGCAGGGTCGACCCCGCTCCCCCTGCCCCAATAAATAACGACCCGAAAGGAAGAAAAGGAGGAGAAAAAAATTGCAGAAAACAGGAAGGGAGACCGAGAGAGAGACAAACCGACAATGTTGAGAGAGAAGGGACCGAAACAATAGGGATATCGACAGGGAGACCGAGAGCGACAGACGGGGAGAAGGAAGAAAAAGGGATAGAAGGAGCAAACCGGCAGAGGGGAGAAGACACAGACTGGTGTCTCTACGCCGCGGAGAGGAAGCACCGCCGTTGTCATCGGGCTTCCCATTCACCGCCACCACAGCGCCACCGAGAACAGTCACCAGCATCACCGTCAGCTCAGCCATCCAAGATCATCGCCTCAGGTAATTCTTCTCCCCCTCATAGTCGTCGGTCGCTATTCATCTTCTTGCCTGCAGAACGTGCACAGTGCACGTTCTGCATGCAAGAAGATGAATTAGCCGGTTATTGTGCATACACACAGTAACCGGCTAATTAATTAACCGGCTAATTATGCACAGTAACCAGTTATGGTTGTTGTGGGCTGGAACATCAGCCCAGCCCACGCGGGTGGGCTGGGTCCAGCCTTGTGGCTGGGCCTATACAGGCCCAACCCAGTTCATTTCATTTTTTCTTTTGTGTGTTGATATATATATATATTTGAAAATTATGATTTTCCCACAGATTTTTCTACGCTATTTTGATTAATATCGGTCTGTATTTTTATATCATAAAGATACAAATTCGATATTAAAATACCCGGTTTTCAAAAAAAAATATATTTTCGTTTTCATGCATACGGCCAAGTCTCTCAAAGCTAAAAATCATATTGTATTTTTTATACAACAAACAAAACTAAAAAAAAAATATTATTTTAGCATGCATTTTGGCTTTAATAACCAGTTTATTAAAGTCATGAGAACTTGGCCAATATTTCAAAAAAATCAAAAAATATTTTGTTTTGTTTTAATGTCTGGGATTACAAATTTATACGTAAAACGTATTCTCGATATTAAAAAGGTATTTCTTTTATAAACATTAGACCGATTAGGTTTCACCCCAGAGGATAAGAACCTCCTTACTGAGGAGAGCTTTTCTTGAACCATAGACAGACCAACATGATAAGACCTTAGCTTTTTTTCAGACTATAAAACAATGCAGCTTACCTTAGGTAGGGTGTATTTGGGGTACTAATACCTTCCTTTTACGCAACCAGTCTCCGTACCCGATCTCTGAGACTAGTTAGGGTTCCTAGTGACCAGAATACTAGGTGGGGACTCCCATTATATTTTTTCCACCGATAAAAAACAAGAATTCCTTGTCTTCCATATTTTCCAAGATAGACACTCCACACCTAATGATGATGAGGGTGGTGGGCGATCGCTGCGACGCCGCACACGTGCGACAAAGAGGACCAACCAAGTCATCCGGATAAGGCTGCAATCTATTGACCATAACTTTAGTAATTAGCTTATAAACAACATTACATTAGCTAATTGGGTGAAATGGCCTCAGATTCGTTGGACTCTCCTCCTTAGGAATGAGCACCACCAAGGTCTCTGCTAAAACCCTTTCAGTTTTTTTTTTAATTATTCTAGTTATTAAATTTCTTGTTACTTGATTGATATAATTTCTTTTTAATGATTAGGAAATATGAATTTTGTTCACCTCCTTTTGAATTATTAGGGGTTGACATACATTTTTAGTTTGCAATACTAACAAAATGAATATTAGCCCCTTTTTAGTTTGTCATTCCAATTCACTTTATCACTAGCTCAAGAGTAAAACCTTGTTTAAACTACATGGATAAAATTGAGAATTTTTAAGCTATGAAGATGGGGTTAAACCGTAGCTACAAGACCTAACTTAGAGTTTGATTTGCCAAATATCTAGATGAAATGTCAACTCAAGCTTTGAATTTTTTAAAACCCTTTAGACTATGTTGTTTTGATTAAAAAATAAAAATAAAAATAAAAATAAAAAATAAGTTGGTGATATGATCAAATTATTGATGTTTTCTCCTTAATGCAAGACTGTTAGAGTAGTAAATAACTTCGTAAGATCAAGGTCGATCCATAGGGAGGTTAATTATACAAAACCGTAAATAATAAAAGAAATAGATTTGAAGAGAACTTTGAGATGTGATATTAATGTAAAGATTAAATAAAGATAAAACAATTATTAGGGTTAGAAGATCCACTAATAGTATTTCAAATAAGTATAGTCCAAACTCTTTTTATTACTCAACTAGAAAAAAAAATTAAACAATTATCAAGGTTAGAAAATTCACTAATAATATTTTAAATAAATATAGTTCAAACTATTTTTATTACTCAACTGGAAAAAAAAATTAAACAAAGATAAAACAATTATCAAGGTTAGATGATTTACTAATGGTATTTTAAATAAGTATAGTTCAAACTTTTTTTATTACTCAACTGAAAACCATGCACAAAGAAGGTTCCAATTGGATAATTTATCATTGATGACTCATTTTAAGTTATTAACAGGATCATATTAATTATTTTATTTGATCAACGTCAATAATTGTAAATACTATCAAGTATTCATGGTACTAACTTATGTCAATAACAAATCGAGATTATTTCATAGCTCCAGTGTCAGTTATCCATACATTAGGCTATAAAACAATCAAGTATTTGTTGTGTCAGAGGTTATACACCACAAATCTAGACTCGCCACTAAACAAACAAGGTTTTAAGATTGATTAAGATACAAATTATAATATATGTTAATAGCAAAACTTCTTGAATTTGAACATTAAAGTCCATGTTGAGTTTGTACTATACTTATGCTTATATCATTAGTGTAACCTTTTCACCTTGAAAAAAAAAACTTAACATGATTAGAAGAAAAACATAAATAAACAACATAAGAATATAGTAATGATGTAAATCAATTAAGTATAATAAATGAAATAATAAGCATAAACAAGAGATTAATGAGAATATAACATAAAATAAAACTTGAACATTATAAAAATACAAAAAAAGAAGAAGCAAGAGCATGTTCTTGATCTGAAAACCGTGATGTATAAATATATGGCAAATGCCTCCTTTTATAGGCAAAAAATTAGAACTACTGATTTGGCAGTTAACTATTAATTTGGTGGTTTGACAAAACATCATTGATAACATTAAAATTTAAACAAATGATCTTCATAAAAGTTGTGGGTATTTGTCTCAGTTTTCCAAGAAAAAAAATAATGGGCTCATTTTGACTTCTAAAACTTGAAATATAGGTTGAATACCAACACCAAACAATGTCTGGGATGTAGGACGAACTCAGACTTCTTTTTGGTTGCTAAGATTTGAACTTCAGAATGACAATATTGAATCTTGGACTCTTCATAAATGTTTTCGGTCTATGTTTTAACTTTACATAAAGATAAACCACACCTAAATCCAAGGTCTACAACTCTATTTATAATCCAAAAATCAAATGGTGTTCCAGTTTGAATTGAACCAGCCCAACTAGAATTTATTCTCAAAACTTAATCGTCTCTTTGTTTTCTCAGTTTCAATAGTTAAACACATCGATAAATCTTTTAAATTGTGTGATATGTCTATTTTATAAACCTGCATTTAAAATGAATATTTATCATAAATTAAAGATATTTTATGTTATCAGATTTATTATTATAAAACATGCTTAAATTAGAAAATTTAATAATACTTCAAGTACAACATAAATATATAAAATCTTAATAAAAATACACTTTTGATAAGTTTTCTTATTTCTAGAAAATGCAGTTCTAAAATCTTTGATGGCTTAAAGGTTTACCGAATGATCTTGGTAAACTAAATTGGATTAAAATAAAGAATCTTGGTGACAAAACATTGTTTAGGGGCACTAATTGCAGCATGTCTGTATCGGCAAGCAAAATTGGATGCAGCACAGTTGATTTTCGTTGGTGGATATATCATGTGGAACAACTAACGAGGTATAATTTGTCCTTCCTAATAGTTTCAGGTATAGTTTTAAAACTCGGCCCGGTCCAGCTGATCGACCCAGCTAACCCAGCACTAGAACTAGGTCGGGTTGATGAAAAAACCGGTTAGGAATTTGGCCCGGCAAAACCCGGTCAACCCGGGACTCGGTCAACCTAGATAAACCCGGGTGTGACCCGGTTGTGTTTTCTTATATATATATATATATAAAACGCCACCGTTACAAACCTATATGATCTGTTGCAAAGAAGAGTAGAGGAATTTAAGTTCAAGGCAAGCTTGTTACTTGTTTGGCTCTCTTTAGTTCAGATGTATGAATCAAGGTAAGATTAAGTCGTTGTTATCTCTTTAATTTTTTGTTCTTCATTTGGGAAAGGTATTAGTAACTCCCTAGATTAGGGTCATGACTCTATCTCTCACCTTCTCTTCCGTTGCTATCAAATAGAATATTAAAATTCTGGTTTGATAATGAAAATGATATGGAATAAGAGAGGAAATTGTGCGGTTTTATTTACTATTGCAGAACCAAGAATTAAGGCCATGCAATTTTACTTTTTACAAGAAAAAAAACAAAAACCAAAGAGCAACAAAAAACCAAGTTTGTATGAGGGAGGGGTATGGGTTGTGTCTACAACTTGCATACCTTTATTGGTCTGTAGCAGCATCAAACACCAACCTTCTGGTTTTTCAGGGGCATCCAACATTGGTTCCAAACAAAAAGGTGAGATGGAGCTTTTCCAATTGTAGTTTTAAGAATGTAGTTTTTCATGTGGAGCATGAGAAGCATTTGTGTTTATTTGTGTATGATTCTGAGTCCAGGTAGATGCAAAGCAACTGCTATCTTTCTTTGGCAGCCACAGGGAGGATTTCAATTTTTCTTCGCCACTGCAATCACAGATCTATGTACAGAATTACCTTTCTGTTGAAAAGGATCTGACAGAGTTTGCAGACTCATTACTTGTTTATCCAGATGAATATGGCACTGAAAATGCTGCACTATATCTCCCAAATGACCATAGCTTACCAAGGTCATCAAGGAAAGCTTATGCCGAGGATAGCAGTGACAGAACAACTTATCATGCCTATAGAGAGGTAATAAATAATCTCCAATGACCATTTGTAGCAATGCCTGATTCTCTTAATAATTATTTAAGAGAATGCTAATGGAAGCATTGGAGTAATATGCAACTTACTCATTATTTCAATGCCACTAAGGACATTCTTTTTAGAGTCGTGAAAGACCTTCAAGTGAAATGAAATTTTATGTTTTACTGAGTTCATGCACAGGTCAACCATTCTAGATTTGCTGCATTTCTAGGCCAGGAATCATTTTGTATTTCATGTGTATTCTGTGAGGACACTTAAAAATTTAACTTGTCCGTTCATATCTTTATGACAATCTGCAAACTTGTATGGCCAACATTTTCAAGTCCTTAACTACGAAGAAATCAATAATTAAAAAGCCAACAAGATTGATCACTTCTTTTAGCAGTTTATCTTCAACATGTGTAAGCTGTGGGGTTTTGGGATTTATGCTTTTTGACTTTTCCAACAGTTAGTTTTCTTATACTCATCCAGCTCCATCTCCCGTAAGTTTCATGCTTATTGCAAGCATGCAACTATTTGCTCATGAACTAGTTAGGTGTTGCATTGTAAGGTTTTATAAGTCTTGTATTGGAATTCTTTTTTTTTTTATATATATTAACCCGGGTCAACCCATCTAACCCGTGACCCAATCATTATACCAAATTGATCACCGGGTTGAGTTTAAAAACTATGGTCTCAAGTCTGTGCTGATGTTTCTTTTATTATTATTATTATTTATTTTATATATCGATACCGGCATGTTGTGCATGATTTTTCTTGTGTTTAATTTCTTTATAAGATCAAATTTATGAAACATCACCTTACAATTCGATATTCTAATTGCTAGTAATTGGATTTTTGAAATCTTCTTAAAATAATAGGGTTAAAACAAGTTACTCTCATGAAAATATTATATTATAATAGATTTGGATTATCGGGACAACTATATTAACCTAACAATTAACTAATAACTATGCTATTTAGAAATTTTCTCAATTACAATTTTTTCAACTAGACAGGTGTTATGTGTTATATTGTAGGTTAGATTAATTTTTTTTAATATATATATATATATATATATATATATATATATATATATATATATATATAAAAGATGTTCAGGTGACACCTTTATTTTTAAAAAAGATATAAAAAAATTGAGACCTAAATAATTGACTTGATTGGATTCAATAAACTCGGTTGATTTAATAATATGATTAAAAAAAAGTACCATCAATAAATAAAATAAACAAAAAACATTAATGATAATTAATTATGAAAATAAACTGTTAATATCAAATTCGAGAGGAGAAGAAAGAAAACCTTATTGAACACTCATCATCGCTCTGTCATGGACACCGCCACACCATAAAAAAGAGTTCATCGAGACAATTCTAACACTACTGCAAAATGTTGCACGACAATGCCGAAAGAGGTCTCATATACCGTCAAAGCAAAGAACGTCTCATGCTTATATTGAATCAATTAATTTAATTTAATTTAATTAAAAAACAACATTTTAAAAAAAGCTAAATTTAATATAATTTAACAAGATAACCCTGATCATTTTAAAAATCAGTGAAAAATCCTATAGAAAGCAAATAAAAAATAATAGTGGAGCCCAATCTCTAATTAAATAAATGTTAAAGGATGAAACCGAAAAAATACAAGTTTATAAAAAGAGGAAAAAAAAACCAAGTAGACCCTATTGAATCTCTTAAACCTAGGTTAATCTCCAAACTAGAAACCCTAGACCGTGCTTAATCAAGAAGCTCAATTTTACACCAATTTAATATTGAAGGATGAAACCAAAAAACAAATATCAACTTAAAAAATTTAATAAAGTAAAAAAATAGCAATAAAAAAATAAGGGTCAAAACCTGATAGGAAAAAAAACTGAAGGTAGATGAAATCATAAAAAAAAATTTAATATTTTTCTCAAATAAAACAAATAATAATCAAATGAATAAAGATCAATTCTAACAGATAAAAAAAATAAAGGATAAAATTAAAAAAATATAATTTTATAAATTATTTCAAATAAAATAAATAGTAATCAAAAGAAAAATGACCAAATGTGAAGAAAACAAATTGAATGGCTACTCCGGAAATTTGGAAGGTTAGGCATAAAATTGTGGAGGAGAGAGAAAATAAAGGAAAAAATAAAAGGTCATTGACATCAAACCGGAGATCAGTAACTCACACGCGTCGTCTAGGGATGGAGGGGTCACTGAGATGATTGGACGTCATCATAGAAGCCATTGTTTGGTCGTCGAACACCTCCTCACGCATCACTAGAATGACACAGCCACAACTCAAGTGTTCATGCATGCAATGCACGTGTTAGTCACTTTTTTAATATAATATTTAATTTTTTTTAAATACCTAAGTGTCCACTAGTCTACTTGATTAGAACCAAAAAACCAAAATAAAAATATAATAAAGCCCTTGGATGTGAGTTAAAGAAATTTTGTTTTTAAGAGTAATTTAGTCATTTAACTATATTTTAAAAAGTGAAAATACAAAAAGCTCCTCGATGGTAGTTTATTTTTATTTTTTTTGCTTTTAAATGTACTTTAGTTATTTGACTATGCTTTAAAAATGTTAAAATGTTGATTTGTCTCCTATTTATATGATAATAACTAATGAAAATGATTGTATTATTTCCAATAGGTAGTTCATTGTTTTATTTAGAATAGAAAAATAATCATTATACTGCTTAAATCTAAGTAATGCATCTTGATCTAAAAGACTCAATCATGTTAGTTTTTGTTTTTTTAATTACTAAAATGGTTGAAAAAACCTTTTTTCTGGCACCACAAACCCACGTATAGACCATGCAAACTGTACAAAAATGAAAATAACCTCACAAGGAGTAAGAAAATCAGATAAATAGTAAAATAAAACTAAAACACATCACATTTATAGTACTAGATCCAGAATAATTATAAAAAAAAATATGATAAATAAAAAACAATGTTGTTGCCGGTAATAAATCATCTTCATGTGCTCATAAAAAGGATGGTGCTTTTAAGAGAAAGAAAGGGAGGAAAACAAAGATGATAAAAGGATAATCTTTAGAGAAAGAGAGAGAGAGAGAGAGAGGGAGTAGAAGAGGAAATTAAAAAAAAAATCTATAAATCTAAGTTAATAACGATATTTTAGTATTTAATTATTATTATTTAAGAAAATTCTAATGATACAAAAACAAGTATACATATGAAGGTATTAATTATCAAAGAATCATCTCAACCCAAAAACTTAAACTGTTAGGTGAGGTCCCAAGATATGATTTATATTATTCTCTAACACACCCCCCCAAGTGAAAGTTATTTGGGCTTGAAACTTGCACAGACCCACATTACCTTTGCTTGATTTTTTTTATCAAATATATAGGGATGGTGAGATTCGAACTCGTGACCATTTGGTCATGAAGGCTCTGATACCATGTCAAAGAAACATCTCACCCAATAATTTAAGTTTTTAGATGAGATCCCAAGATATCATTTATAGTATTCTCTAATATTAATGAATAAAAAATAACTATATAAGTGAAGTCATAAACTCTATCAAAAAAAATTATTCTATCAAAATGTTCTTTTTATCAAGTTTAATTTTATTAAGATCCTCGTCATTAATTCCAGAAAAATCTGGATACCTTTAAATATTTTTTTTTATTTAAGCATAATAAAGAATAATGATATGTCATATTTTATCACTAGTGATTATTATTATAGATAGTTTGGCTAAGGAAACAATTAATTTTACAAAGAAATTATTGAGTAGAAAACTAATTGCATGAAATATGTGTATATATTTCACAATATTTTCTTTTTCTAACTGTGTTGCACGTGATCTAAACAGTAACATATGTGTATATATTTCACAGCACTCCAAGGTTTGTTCTTTCTTCTTTTTTTTATCACTTTACAACCATACTTTTTAAATATTACACTTTTCATCCTAGTCAAAGCTGACTTTTAAAATAAATGAAATGACATTATTAATATTGCTCTCATATAAATTAAAGCAATGTAATTAATCACGACCACACATCGCATTTTCTCTCCTCATCTTCAACTTCTCTCCTCTCCGTCTCCTAATCTATCTTTCAGACACAAAATTAAAAAGAAAAACCCTAAACACAAATCAATCTTTAAAGAAAAAGTCAAAGAAAGATTTACCTTACATGTCACATTCTCTCATCTCCTTTCTCACACACTCTCTCTTGTTGTTGGCATTGATTTCTTCGAGGAACTTAACAGTAAAAGGCAAGTTTGAATTGTTTTCAATAAACGAGATTTCAAAAATGTTAGTGCGTTAAATTATTAGAATATAGATTTTGTTTCCTCGTTTTTTAACAAAAACCTTAACATTATTAGTAGTTAAAAATTGAAAATGGGAACCCTGAATCTGTAAGTTGTACTTAAACGGAAAAAAAAAACTCAAATTTAAAAAGTAGAGTTATTAGTTTAAAAAACTCTAATTTTTATATTATTATTCAATTTATATGTAATCATTAAGTAACTAGTACAAATCATGCAAGAATCAAAATGCTAGATATATTTGCGCATCATGAGAGTTCATCATATGTCGACAAATATTGGGGCTTTGAATATGTCTTACATAAACATACTATTCATATGCAAGCTAGTCTTTGATATGGACTTGTATGGCATTCACATCAAGGTTGATAGAGAAAACAAAATATATGATGATGTTTCGACCTTAACGGTATTAAGTATGCATGAAGGTGAAGTATGCATGAAGGTGAAGTGAACATGCATTTATATATTGATGTTGTTCCAATTATTGATCCTGTAACAATAAAAATATGCCAATGCATTATTCAAGTAATTTTGAAGATGACAAGCCATCAGGAACCAAATATTTTGTTGCCCATCATCTTGAAGTTGAAAAGGTGATATTGTATTTTGATGATATTAGTCCTGATAATGATGAAATGGGTTCTGAAATATGTGTTGATATTGATGTTGATAGTGATGATAATGGTAATGGTAATGGTAATGTTAAATATTCTAGTAGTGATCCTAATGTTGGTTATAAAATGGGGTCTAAAATAGGTGTTAATAATGATATTTGTGGTGATGCTAGAGTTAAGATGGATTATGATGATGAATTAGATGATTATTATATCTTTTCTAATGAGGATGTTTGTTTAATTTTGTAATGAGGTTAAAGATGAGTGAATAGATAGTTTACAAGTTGATTTTTCTACTAGTTAGACATTGAATGATGCTTCTAGTTCTAATAATGACTAGAAGATATGTAGTGACGAAGATGATGTCGATGTAGAAGTTAAAGAACAATCTAATGATGAGGATAATGAGGATGAAAATGGTAATGAAAGGAAAATGAAAAAGAAGACGACGAATGTGGATCCAATTGTTGATTTTAGATGTAAGAGGTTTAAATTTGTAATTGATGTATCAATAAAGTTTGAAGAATGTTAAATTTTTTCAGAGATGTATTGTGAGAGTATGAGGTTAAATATGGATATCATGTTAAAAGATATATTAATCAAAAAGTTAAGGTTGGTGACATATGTATGGGTGATGGTTATGATTAACGTATATATGGTTCTATTGTTCTTGGTAGTCAAATATTCATGATAAAGTCATTGAGGGACAAACACACTTGCATTTGACTTACAACTATAAAAGTTGTAACTTCAACATAGATAACAAAGACATTGCTACCAATAATTAGTGTTGACCCATCTATCTCCAATGAATCACTTTCGATGATTTTGGATTATAAATTTGGTCTTAAGTCATACCATATCCAATTATAGAAAGCTAGGATAAAGGTTAAAAAATATGAGGAAGGAACTCATAATGAGTCTTTTAAAAGACTCCACAAATATATCCAGCTATTGAAGCAAAGATCTTATGTATATTTAGGGTTTGACCCTAATTATAATTCAAATGTGCATTCACCGTTATCAGATCCAAAATTGAGCACATAACTGGCATGTAGGTCAAGGAACTCTTAGGACTGCCTTGCTTATGGCAAGCCTCAGACCTGAACATAATTCTATCCAAAACTAAAATAGACACTGATATAATAATCAATCATCCTTATGAAATACTAGATCATAAACACATATATATGTCATCTCAAAAGAATAATCTGAAAACTATTATAATTGTGGAGCTCAAGCTATGCACAATATAACAATTCATATATATACAATATAGGTAACAAAATGAGAAAGCCTGCATGAAAAAGAAGTGTTAGGCATACCAACTTAAAGTATAAACAAGAACTCCTTCTTAATAAGTAGTATTGGATCAACTAATACACATTATAGATCTGAAAAGATTAAAATGATAAAAAAAAAGGATAAGTTTCCCACAACTTAGTGAATAAATGATACCAAACATACAAATAAGAGACCGAGTTATAACAAGATTAATTCATTATGTGAAAACCCGCTAAATTATAATCTGAGTAAAATAAATAAAGTACCGAATAGATTAAATAAAAGGATTCCAAGTATTGTAATTGGATGCAATAGAATAAAATATAAGATGTTAAGGTGAGAATTAAGTAAAAAGAAGAGTTGAGTGGCAAAAATAGAAATGAGAAGAAATGAGGGTCAATGTGTAAATAAGTAAAGTTAGACTATAAATGTTCCATTTTTTCTCTCTTTTAGCCGTGAGCTTCAAACAAAGAGAGGGGGAAGAATTGTGTGATTTTTCTACTTAAATGCTCATTGATTTCACTAATTAAAGTGAGTAATTAGAGTGAGTAACTTAATTAAACATAAAGAGGGGGTTGATTTTAAGGTGGTGAATGCATTGAAGGAAGGATTTCAAGCTAGGGTTTGAAGAGGGAGAAGAAGAAAACTTGATTTTTCTTGCATTCTTTCCTTAAATCCTTATCAAAGTGAGGTAAATAACATGCTCCAAATGATTAATTCCTTTAATTTTATGTTTGATGAAGGATTATGCAAAATTATGATTATGTGAAATTGTGGATTTATGTTATAATTTATAGGAATGATGCAAATTATGTTTGAACCATGTTAGAAAGCATGAATTATGATTGGGTAAGTGTTTAATTTTAAGTAAAAGAAACAAAAATTATTTTTCCTCATTTTAATTGAATATTTGGCCAAAAGAGGAATAATTTGGGGGAATTGAGGTTAAATACAATTGTTTGGAAGATATGGGAAGATGAAGGTTTATAAGTGTTGTTATATGAATGAAGTAAGAATTTTTCAAAGAGAAAAGAAAAATCTTCACTTCCTTCCCTAGGTTGTTTTTGGCTAAATAGAGAAGAAAAATTAGAGAATGAAGTTTAAATGATATTATTGAGGAGTTTTTGGCTAAAT
>Ga0307517_10005122_pt1 | contig 19915 bp, 20 predicted proteins | sample 23_EM_MG_FD_194515 | JGI IMG/M metagenome (GOLD analysis project Ga0307517, IMG submission 194515) | Populus trichocarpa ectomycorrhiza microbial communities from riparian zone in the Pacific Northwest, United States - 23_EM | ecosystem: Host-associated > Plants > Roots > Unclassified | place... | reverse complement strand
GTTGCGTGTCCACCAGCCAGCCGTGGTTCACCGTGTCCTACATCGCCCCGCGCCCGTGCCGGCACTCAGCCGTCAGCGTCAGCTCGCCCAGTGACGTTGCCGGGCCGTCCGCGCACAGCATCGCGTCGGTGAGCTCGAACAGCGCATCCGCACGGGAGCAGAGACAGTCGTAGAACTCGACACGAAAGTGGGACAGCACACTCAGGGCGTCGGCCTGCCGGGTGCGCTGAGGGCCGGGAGCGCGCTGCGCCAGTCTGCGGGGTCGGGGGTGGGGCGGGCCGGGGCCGCGTAGGCGGGGAAGCCGGAGGTCCAGCGGCGGCTCCCGTCGGGCAGGACGGCCAGAGCGTCCAGTCCGTCGACAGCCTCGATACGGGTCAGGCAGTCCGGACCCATGGCGAAGCCGGCGGTGGCCCAGACGTCGGCCCGGGTGATGCCGGCGCCGACCACGGTCAGCGACGCCAGCGCGGTTGCCGGGCGGCCGGTGTGCGGGTCGAGGATGTGGGCGCCCCTCTCCGCGGTCCCGGACGTGGCCACCGCGATGTCCTGGCCGGCGACCACCGCCGTGAGCATGCCCGGCTGCAGGGGGTGGGCGATGCCGATCCGCCAGGGCTGCTCCGGAGCGGGCCCGCCCACCGTCTGGACGTCGCCGCCGCCGGAGATGCTGTGGCGCACCGAGCCGGCTTCCCGCAGCAGGCGGGAGGCCTCCTCGACGGACCAGCCCTTGACGTAACCGCAAGGGTCGAGGCGCCCTGCGGGCCGGTCGCTGAACCAGCCTCCGGTCTCTCGTGCGGCCTCCGCGCAGGCCCGCAGTACGCGGTCGACCTCCGGGGCGCAGGCGTCGAGCGCGAGTTCGCCGCGGTCGAGCCGGCTGATCTGGCTGTCTTCGCGGTAGGGGGAGAACAGCTCGTCGATGCGGTGAAGGCGGTCCACGGCGCGTCGCAGCGCGCCCTGGACGGCGTCTCTTCGCGCTCCTGATCCGGCGTCACGGATGTCGAAGGAGAACACGGTGCCCATCACGTGTTCCACGTGCCGCAGCGGTGTGCCGGTCACAGCCCCGCCTGGTCGATCGCGCTCTGCAGCGAGCTCACGTAGCCGTCACTGGTATACGTGGCCCCGGATACGGAGTCGATCTGGGCGCTTTGGGCGCTGATCGCCTCCTGGTTGAGGACCGGCAGGGCGTAGCTGTTGATCTGCTGGTCCTTCGGGTTGTCGCTGGGGTACTCCACCACCTCGATGTTGGTGATCTTCTTGTTCTTGACGGTGATCTTCACCTGGACGGGGCCGAAGCGGGTCTGCGCCGCCGTACCGGTGAAGGTCCGGGCGGAGGTGGAGGAGCCGCTGCCGGAACTCGACGAGGAACTCGACGAGCCGGCACTGGGGCTGGGACTCGCACTCGTGCCGCCGGCTGTCGAGCTGCTGCTCTGGGAGGAGCCGGTGGAGATCGACGCACTGGAGGTGGTGGCGGTGGAGTGTGGTTTGAGGGAGAGCAGCAGGACGACGCCGGAGATGGTGGCGGCGCAGCTGACGATGATTCGACGCACAAGAAGCTCCTGGAGCGTTCGGTATCAGAAGGTGAAGGACTCGTGGTGAATGCGGCGGCGGGGCACCCCGGCCGCGCGCAGGGCGCTCACCGCGGTGGCGGTCATCGCATCCGGGCCGCACAGGAAGACGTCGTGCTGGGCGAGGTCGGGCACGTATCGCTTCAGGTTGTCCGAGGTGAGCGGCTCGCCCACCTCGCGGCGCGCTCCGATCACGTAGTGGATCCGGGCGCCGCGGGCGGTGGCGATGGCCTCCAGCTCGGAGCGGAAGAGCAGGTCCTCGGGCCGGCTCGCCCGGTACACCAGCGTCAGGTCCCCCGGGGCGGCCGGCAGCGTCTCGAACAGCGCGCGCAGAGGGGTGATGCCGACGCCGGCCCCCAGCAGCAGAACCTTGCGCGACCGGCGGCGTGCGGCGGTGAAGGCTCCGTACGGGCCCTCGGCGCGCACCCGGGTGCCCGGCCGCAGCCGCGCCACCGCCGCGCTGTGCCCGCCCAGGTCCTTGACGGTGAAGCGCATGTAGCGCGAGGTCACGGGGGCGGACAGCGAGTACGGGTTGGAGGCCCAGCGCAGCCCGGGGGTCAGGAACTGCAGCCGGAAGAACTGGCCGGACTCGGCCTTGAGCTCGTCCAGCCGCCGCCCGGTGAGGATCACCGAGACCGTCCCGGGCCCCTCGGGCCGTACCTCGGCCACCGTCAGCCGGTGGCGCCGGTCGGCGAGGAACGGCACGAACAGCCGGTACCAGCCGAGCACTGCGATCGTCCCCAGGTACAGGCCGTACCAGGCGACGCGGGCCAGCGGCTGGGAGACGAGGTCGGCGCCGTTGGACAGCTGGTGGGCGAACCCCAGGGCGACCGACAGATAGGTGGCCAGGTGCAGGTAGTACCAGGTCTCGTAGCGCATCCGACGGCGCGCGGCGCGGGCGGAGACCGCGGCCACGCCCAGCAGCAGCAGGGTTCCGATGGTGGCCTTGAGCATGTCCGGATAGTTGAAGACGATGTCCACCGTCTCGCCCATCAGGCCCTTGCCGTCGGTGAGCGCGTAACCCCAGATGATGAGCACGACATGGGCCAGTACCAGGCCGACCATGTACCGCCCGCCCATGGCGTGCCAGCGGGTCAGCCGGTCCGCGCCGACGCCGCGTTCCAGGAACGGCAGCCGGGCCATGAGCAGGACCAGCAGGGGCGCGGCGTAGCCGGCCAGTAGCCCCGTGATCCGCCCGGCGTCGGTAAGCCAGGCCCCGGTCCCGGAGACCGTCGAGGTGTTCACCCACCACAGGCCCAGTACCGCGGCGGCGCCTGCCCAGATGAGCGTGAGTACCGCTGCGGGCAGCGCCCCGGGCGGGATGGCGGGCGGGGGTTCAGAGGGACGGCGGTGGCTGGTCGACTGGTCGTAAGCCGATCGGCCGTCCGCGACGGTGGTCACGACGGGGCCTCCTCACTGCGCCGCCGGCCGGGACCGAATGTCCCCGATGTACCGCGACGCACTGCCAACGCTGGAGGCACAACTTCTACGTTTTGTATGAGCCGTGGCCGCCGGATGACGACGTCTGACAGTGAAATCGCAGGTCAAGATATGTAATGAGGCATGGGAGTCCTGCCGGGATGACAGCTGGTTCTCAGGAACTTCTCAGTGAGCTTGTGGGCGATCACACGGTCGGTGAGCCGAGTCCGCTGTCACCCTCCGCCCGGGATCGGCGAGGTTGCGGCGCTCGGCATCGGGCCCAAGCATGGACTCAGGGAAACAGCGACAGGGCCCTGCGAGGGGCACGTCCCCGGGAGGTATGAGAGCCATGACGTTTCTTGCGGCCCGGACCTCCAGCCGTCGCCTGACAAGGCGCACTCGGCCGGCATGCGAGCGACCGGTTTGACCGACGACGACCGGCCGCTGCGCTGTCTGGTCACCGGTGCCACCGGTTACCTGGGGGGCAGGCTGGTGCCGGAGTTGCTGGCGGCCGGGCATTCCGTGCGCTGTCTGGCCCGCTCGCCGGGCAGGCTGCGGGACCATCCATGGGCCGGGCAGGCGGAGGTCGTGCGCGGGGACGTGACGGACGAGGTGTCCGTGCGCGCGGCGATGGAGGGGATGGACGTCGCGTACTACCTGGTGCACGCGCTCGGCGCCGGACGGGGTTTCGAGGAGACCGACCGACGCGCGGCCAGGATCTTCGGCGAGCAGGCCCGCTCCGCCGGAATCCGGCGGATCGTCTACCTCGGCGGGCTGACCCCTTCCGGAGTACCCCAGCACGCGCTGTCCCCCCACCTGCGGTCCCGCACCGAAGTGGGCAGCATCCTCCTGGCCTCGGGGGTCCCCACCGCCGCGCTGCGGGCCGCCGTGATCATCGGGTCGGGTTCGGCCTCGTTCGAGATGCTGCGGTATCTGACCGAGCGGCTCCCCGTGATGGTGACCCCGAGCTGGGTACGCACGCGCATCCAGCCGATCGCCGTCCGCGACGTGCTCCGCCTCCTCGTGGGATGCGCGCGGCTGCCGTACGACGTCAACCGGACCTTCGACATCGGCGGGCCCGACATCGTCACGTACCAGGACATGATGCGGCGGTACGCCGCCGTCGCCGGCCTGCCGCGACGCGTCATCCTCCCCGTGCCGCTGCTCACCCCCCGGTTGTCCAGCCTCTGGGTGGTTCTGGTCACCCCGGTGCCGGGCGCCCTCGCTCGCCCGCTGGTCGAGTCACTGAAGCACGAGGTGGTCTGCGCCGAGCGCGACATCGTCCGTTACGTGCCGGACCCGCCCGAGGGACCGGTCACCCTCGACCAGGCGATCCGGCTGGCCCTACGGCGCGTCCAGGACGCGGACGTGGCCACCAGATGGTCCTCGGCCTCGACTCCCCGCGCCCCCAGCGACCCGTTGCCCACCGACCCCGGCTGGGCGGGCGGAAGCCTCTACACGGATCACCGTGAGCGCACGGTCGCGGCGTCGCCGGGGGCGCTGTGGCGGGTGGTGGAGGCGATCGGCGGCGAGAACGGCTGGTACTCCTCGCCGCTGGCCTGGTCCCTGAGGGGATGGCTGGACACGCTGGTGGGCGGTGTGGGCCTGCGCAGGGGACGCCGCGACGCGACCCGGCTCCGGGTCGGCGACAGCCTGGACTTCTGGCGCGTGGAGGAGATCGAGCCGGGCCGGCTGCTCCGGCTGCGCGCGGAGATGCGCCTGCCGGGCCGGGCCTGGCTGGAGATGACCGTCGACCGGGATCCGCAGGGACGCACGGTGTACCGGCAGCGGGCACTGTTCCATCCACACGGACTGGCCGGGCACGCGTACTGGTGGGGCGTGGCACCCTTCCACGCCGCGGTCTTCGGCGGCATGGCCCGCAACATCGCCGCCGCGGCGGAGTCGGCCGCCGCTGAACCGGCCCGTACACACTCCCGTTCCCACTCCCGTTCGCACTCCCGTTCGCACTGAGGGGGCTCGAGGAACCGTGCGCGTCTCGGTCGCCCTGTTCACCGCGGACCTGCGGGTGCACGACAACCCGGTCCTCCAGGCCGCCCTGCGGGACGCGGAACGCGTGGTGCCGCTCTTCGTCGTCGACACCGGCATCCGCCGTACCGGCTTCGTCGTACCCAACCGCGCGGCGTTCCTCGCCGACAGTCTGGCCGACCTCGACGCGGCCCTGCGTGCCCGGGGCGGCCGACTGACGGTGCGTGTCGGCGACGTGGCCGAGGAGACCTGCCGGGTGGCGACGGAGACGGGGGCCGCGGCGGTTCACATCGCGGGCGGGGTGAGCCGTTACGCGGCACGGCGCGAGGACCGGCTGCGCGCGGAGCTGGCCGGCGACCGACGCGAACTACGCGTTCACGACGCCTCGTTGACGACCGTACCCCCTGGGGCGCTGACGCCGGCTGGCAAGGACCACTTCGCGGTCTTCACCCCGTACTTCCGCCGCTGGCAGGGCTTTTCCGTACGCGGCGTTCTGCCGGCTCCGGACGCGGTGCCGGTCCCGGACCTACCCTCGGCCGGCCTGCCGTCTGCGCAGTCCCTCGCGTCGGGCCCCACGTCGCCGGGCCTGCCCGCCGGAGGGGAATCCGAGGGCCGCCGCAGGCTGCGGTCATGGCTGTCCGGCCCGCTGGCCGCGTACGCGGACCGCCAGGACGACCTGGCCGCCGACGCGACCTCCAGGCTCTCCCCGTACCTGCATTTCGGCTGCCTCTCACCGACCGAGCTGCTGCATCGGGCCCGCGCACAGGACAGCCCCGGGGCGCATGCCTTCGTCCGCCAACTCGCCTGGCGGGACTTCCACCACCAGGTCCTGGCGGCCCGCCCCGACGCGGCAGACCACGACTACCGCCCCCGGCACGACCGCTGGCGCCGCGCCACGAAGGAGGTCAAAGCCTGGCAGGAGGGCCGTACGGGCTACCCCGTCGTCGACGCGGCCCTGCGGCAGCTCCGCCACGAGGGCTGGATGCCGGGCCGGGCCCGCCTGCTCGCGGCAAGCTTCCTCGCCAAGACGCTGTACGTGGACTGGCGGGTGGGAGCCCGCCACTTCCTGGACCTCCTCGTCGACGGCGATGTCGCGAACAACCAGCTCAACTGGCAATGGGTCGCCGGGACCGGCACGGACACCCGGCCGAACCGGCTCCTCAACCCACTCGTCCAGGCGCGCCGGTTCGACCCCCGCGGGGAATACGTACGCCGCTGGCTCCCCGAACTCCGGAACCTCGACGGCACGACGGTCCACCGTGTCCCGTACCTCGACGATGCCACCCGCACGGGCCTGGACTACCCCGCATCGATCGTGGATCTCGATGCGGCCGCTGCCCGGTACCGGGAGCGGCGAGGGCCGGCCGCGCCACATGCGTAGATCCACTGCAGGATCCGGGTCCCGCCGAGGAGGATGGCGTACAGCACGAAGAGGGTCAGGACCACGGCCGAGGGCCGCCGGGCCCCGCAAACGGTGCACAAGTGGTGCGAGGCCTTCGACAGGTCTAGACAATAAACAAGGCCCCGGGTCACTGACCTGGGCCTTTGTCGTGGAGCGGGTGACGGGAATCGAACCCGCGCTCTGAGCTTGGGAAGCTCACGCGCCTCGATTGCGTACCTGCAGGTCAGCGGCTTGCGGTGCTGTTGGGAGCGGGCGGCGGAGGCCTCCGCCTGGAGCCCCGGTTGTCCGTGGCTTACCGCCCCTACTGGCGCGGCAGAGGCGTGAAAAGGGCAATTGCCCAACCGGGGGACCGCGTTGGCGGGCGAGACGGTTGAGCATAGGCCGGCCGAATCCTCCGGTGTGCCGTTCAGGACGGGGGTGCGCATGCGCGGCGCCCGTGGACTGCGGTCAATCACGGTGTCAGCAGCCTCGGCTGCGATCGGCCGCCGAGCCCTTCGAGGAAATCCGGGGCGCTGCCGCGTGCGCTGGCGACGGATGTCGTGGAGCGGACGGTTGCGACGTCGACGCTCATCGTGTCCGTCAGGTCGCCCTGGTCTCTGGATCGACGATGCCCGGTCCGGTCTGCCGGGTGCTTGTTGCCCCGCCTGTGGCCCGTAACCAGGCGGTGACGGCCTTGCCTCTGCCCCGTCGCTGTTCGATGCCGAGTACCTCAGTGTCGAACGCGCGGAAATCTATGGTGGCTGGAGTAGACATGGGGCGGTGGTGTGGTTATGGTTTCTCTCGTAGCCCAGAGAGACAGCAGGGCCTGGCAGAGACGAACTGCCGGGCAGCAGTACAGGAAGTTGCAGTGCGCAGGACGGTGCGGTGGTGGAGTTCCGAAGCCAGAGCGGTTGCAGGACGGCGATGGGACTGGCGACCGGACCGGGCGGCCCGCAGTGATCAGGGGCTGCCGTGAGCAGTACCGCAGTGGCAACACCCGTAAGTGCAGTTCGCAGTACCCGGCAGTGAAGTCAGTGAGTAGCACCTGGGTGAAGGCGTCGGCTGCGGACGCGCGCACCTGGAGGTTCGGCAGTGGGGTTCCAAGCCAGAGCAGACGCAGGACGGGCGACGGGGCTGGCTGCCGAAGCGTGGCGCTGTCGCAGGCCACTGAGCAAGTCGTATCACCAGCATTACGCAGTCCCCCGCTTGGTAAGCAGTTGGTCACCGAGGGAAGAACGGAGGAGTTGAGCGCCATCAGGATCGCCCGGGCGGAAGTCTTGAGCCCGGGTACCGCAGGACATCGATAGTGAGGTGGTCTCCGGTCAAGCAACCGCGATCCCCGTACCCCCGACAGCAACTCGGTCGCGTGTGCGGAAACAGAAGGCCGGCGCAGTACCAGGGCCGGCAGATGGTGTAGAAGTTCCTTCGGGGCCCTGGTGCCATATGGCACCAGGGCCCCTCCACGCGTTCCATGAGAGAGGTGCAATGACAGCAGACGACACGTTCGGCCGTCTCGACGACGACGATTACCCCGCCTACACCATGGGCCGAGCCGTTGCCTTGCTCGGCACCACCCAGGGCTTTCTCCGCGCCCTCGGCGAAGCCCGCCTCATCACCCCGCTGCGCTCCGAGGGCGGACACCGCCGTTACTCCCGCTACCAACTGCGCATCGCCGCCCGCGCCCGGGAACTCGTCGACCAGGGCACCCCCATCGAGGCTGCCTGCCGCATCATCATCCTCGAAGACCAGCTCGAAGAAGCCCAGCGCATCAACGACGAATACCGCCGCGCCGCCGATTCGGCGAACCCCACAGCCACGACCTGAGACGGCTGAGACGCTGCAACTCCCGCAGGAGCTTCGCGGCTGCCGCCCCCGCAGGCTGCCCGGAACGCAAAGTGTTCCGGGCAACTTCGTCTCGGTCGCATCGGCACACGCGTAGCGCCTCCCGTTCTCGTGCACATCGGGGATTCGTGCGAGCGTGCGACTCTCAATCTCGTGTCGAAACGACACTCAGCCGGGCTGGACCGGCTGCCCCGCCCGCCTATTCCGCACGACCAAATATCCGAACCTGCCGACACTGCCGTGCGGTGCCTGCCCTCGGACCAGCGCTCGGCTGTTGGCGTCGGCCTGGCGCGCATTGCTACCCAGCGCTCCACGTGCTGCTGCTTCTGGCCCTCATGCAGTGACGGCGGGCTTGATGGGATTCCCTATGAGGGGTTGCGCCGCTTGCTCTTCCACGTGCTAGGCGGGCGACTCAAGAGTTGACACCGGACAAAGTCGCAGGTCAAGAGGCTTCGAGGGAGCTTTTTCGGTGGCACAGTGATCGGTGCGCCAGGGGGTTGCACCGCTAACGGCTGCCTGCCCCACAGTGCTGCTCGCTGCCCTGGGACGCCCAGCGCTAACGGTTGGGATGCCGCGGCCAGTGCTGTCCGACTTCACCCCGCGACGCAAGGGGTGAGGTGCTTCATCGTTCGCCCACTCGCGTGCGTTCCCGCACGTTTACCGACGGGGACTTCCCGTGTCGTCGCTTCTGGCTCAACGCTTCGCCGTAGAGCGCGACCAGCCGGTCGGGAAGGCCTGCTGGTCGGGCCGGCTCGGTACCTCGGCTGACAACGTCGACCTCGGGCCGGCCGAGCCGCGGCTCGCACAGCGCGGCCCAGTTCGCCGGCCTCACTCTGCCGTCATCCGGGACGCACCAGCGCAGGACGCGCGCGGCGCCCGCCATTGCCTGGCGAGCGCTCCCGCATCAGGCCGCAGTCGGTGAATTGGGTGATCCTGCGGCGCGGCGGAATCCAGCGTTGATGCGCTGGGCTTCCTCGAGTTGGTCCTCGAGGATGATGATCCGGCAGGCGGCCTCGACCGGGGTGCCCTGGTTGATGAGTTCCCGGGCGCGGGCTGCGATCCGCAGCTGGTATCGGGAGTAGCGTCGGTGGCCGCCCTCGGAGCGGAGCGGGGTGATCAGGCGGGCCTCTCCGATGGCGCGGAGAAAGCCGGCGGTGGTGCCGAGTATCTCGGCCGCCCGCCCCATCGTGTAGGCGGGGTAGTCGTCATCGTCCAGGTGACCGCCGAGTGGGCCTGTCGGGTTCTCTGCTGTCATCTGCACCTCTGTCAGGACTACATGGACGGAATCGGAGACGGGGAACGCGTTGAGGGGCTCTGGTGCCGTACGGCACCAGAGCCCCGAAGGAATTCAACACTGCCGGCCTTGTTACGCCGCCGGCCTACTGTGTCCGCAGACCCGCCCAGACAGGGCCGGGGTGCGGGGATCGCGGGTGCGTGACCGGAGACCACCTACCTATCCGAGGTCCTGCGGTGTCCGGGCTCAATCCTTGCGCCCGGGCGATCCTGACGGCGCTCAACTCCTCCGTGCTTTCCTCTGAACCGGCTGCTTACCAAGCCGGTACTGCTGTACTGCGTACTGCCTGTGCCACTGGTGATGCGAACCGCTGGTGGCCTCAGAAAGAGCCACTCCGTCCGGCAGCCAGCCCCGTCGCCCATCCTGCATCCGCTCTGGCTTAGAACCCCACTGCCGGACCTCTCGGCACGCGCGCCCGCAGCCCGACGCCTTCACCGAGAGACTACTTACCAACTGCACTGCTGGTACTGCCAACTGCACTTGCTGAACTGCACTGCGTCTGCTGCCCGGCAGTTCATCTCTGCCGGGCCCTTCAACCTTGGCTACGAGAGAAACCATAACCACGCGAGAGCTCAATGTCTACTCCAGCCACCATAGATTTCTGCGAGTCCATCGGTGAGGTAACCAACCTCGAACAGCCCAGAGGGCGGCTTCCACCGGTGGTGCCGGCCACCGCTGGGCATCTCGTGACGGGCACCACCGACCCCGGGGGCCACCGTCGAAGCTGCCCGGATGGGCCGGTGATGAGAATTGGCTCTCATGTCGAAGCCTGACGAGCTGCTCGTTGGTGTCGCCGCCCTGGTGGAGTCCGGGCAGAGCAATCAGATGTCCCTGACCGTGGTCGCCGGTGGCGCTGTCATCACTGGTCGGCTGGCTCCCGAAGCCGTGTGGAGGCAGCGTGTGTCGGAGGTCCTGACGGATTCGGCCCGCCTGGGCGAGTTCTCGGGCATCTTCACCACCTCCGCACGGAAGGACGGGTCACCCACGCATCTGCACTTCCACGTCGCCCGGATCCTGCAGGGCACTGTCGGGATACCGGAGACGGGCGGGATGTACCGCGTCTCGATCGAGGACGTCAGCGCCTGGACCATGGGGGACTTCAGCTACTCCGATTCCTGATCAGCAGCCGAGTCGTCCGGGGGGTGTCGGGCGGCGAATCGTAGGAAGCCATGGACGGCAGACCACTGAAAGCCACACCTGACACCCCTGGGTGAGCCAATCCTACGAATGGCTCGCTCATCCCGGTCAACAAGGTAGGGACCACTGAGCCACTGCTACGACGAGAATCTGTCGGTGCGACAGAATCGGACGACACGCAAGGAGGGCCCGACCGGCGCGCGCCGGGCGGGCCCTCATTGCTGTTCAGGTGTCGACTTGCGCCTGCCCCGTCGGTCAGACGGACACAGGCGCGTTGAGCATCGCGGAAGCCAGCTGGAACGGGCTGAGGCCACGCTCGGGTGCGGCCTTGGGGAGGGTGCGGCAGGTGAAGCCGAGGAGAGTCATGGCCCGGAGGACTTCGCCGACGCTGAAATCACGGCGGTCCTGGCGGGTGATGACCTCACCCACTTGCTTGACGGGGTACTGGCGACGGCCGATGATCACGGACTCACCGGTGACCGGCTCGGGCTTGACGCCCTTCATCGATTCCAGCACGCCGCTCTTCGTCAGGTCGAACGGGAAGCGGGCGATGACACAGCGCATGAGACCTCACAGAGAGAAGGGGGGACGGTCCGACCGGGGTGAGGCGGTTCAGCGGGAGAGGGCGAGGACGCCCAGGGCGCAGCCGTGCTCGTCAACCACGGGCAGCGCCTCGAGCTGCCGGTGGCGCATCGCGTACTCGGCTTCATCCATCGTGGTGAGGCCGAGGTGAAGGGGCCCGCTGTCACCGGCGATGTCACGCAGGCGCAACCGGTCCGTGTACGCGGAGCTGCCGCGGACAGCGGTGAGCTGGGCCTGGGTGACCAGGCCGGTGCACTGGCTGTCCTCGTCGCAGACGAGCAGGTGCCCGACGCGGGCACTGGCCATGACGGACAGGGCCACCTCGACGGTCATGTCGTCACAGACCTGCGGTCCGGCCGCGTCCATGGCGTCGACCACCGTCCTGTTCGCGGGCGCGGCGCTCGCCGGGCGGGGCTGCATCTGAACCAGTGTCAAAGGTGCCTCCTGCAGAGAGTGGATCAGCTTCCTGAGCACGAAGGTTCTACGCCGCCGCGTCGAAGGCGGACTGCCGCCGGGCGGTGGGGCGCGTTCCTTGCGAGGGGCGGCTGCGCCGGGGGCGGGAGGTGGCGCTGCGCTTGGGGCGCTCGGTCACCGGTGCCGTGATGACGACCGGGATGCCCGAGGGGGCCTGTGCGCCGGTGATGCGGTTCAGCTCGGCCTCGCCGGAACGGACCTGGGTGATCTGCGGGCGGATCCCGGCGTCCGACATGAGGCGGACCATGTCGCGGCGCTGGTTCGGGGTGACCAGGGTGACGACACTGCCTGACTCGCCTGCGCGGGCGGTGCGGCCGCCGCGGTGCAGGTAGTCCTTGTGGTCGGTCGGCGGGTCGACGTTGACGACGAGGTCGAGGTTGTCGACGTGAATACCGCGGGCGGCGACGTTCGTGGCGACGAGCACGGTGACATGCCCGGTCTTGAACTGCGCCAACGTGCGGGTGCGCTGCGGCTGCGACTTGCCGCCGTGCAGCGCGGCGGCCCGTACACCGCTGTTGAGCAGGTCCTGGGTCAGCCGGTCGACGGCGTGCTTGGTATCCAGGAACATGATTACACGGCCGTCACGGGCCGCGATCTCCGTCGTGGTGGCGTGCTTGTCGGCGCCGTGGACGTGCAGCACGTGGTGCTCCATCGTCGTGACCGCGCCGGCCGAGGGGTCGACCGAGTGCACGACGGGGTCGGTCAGATAGCGGCGGACCAGCAGGTCGACGTTGCGGTCCAGGGTGGCGGAGAACAGCATGCGCTGCCCCTCCGGACGGACCTGGTCGAGCAGCGCGGTGACCTGCGGCATGAAGCCCATGTCGGCCATTTGGTCGGCCTCGTCCAGCACGGTGATGCCCACATGGTTCAGCCGGCAGTCGCCGCGCTCGATGAGGTCCTTGAGCCGTCCCGGGGTCGCGACGACGACCTCGGCCCCGCCGCGCAGCGCGCCGGCCTGCTTGCCGATCGACATCCCGCCGACGACCGTGGCCAGCCGCAGCCTGACGGAGCGGGCGTACGGAGTGAGCGCGTCGGTCACCTGCTGCGCCAGCTCGCGGGTGGGGACGAGGATCAGGGCGAGCGGTTGCCGGGGCTCGGCGCGCTGACCGGCGGTACGGGCCAGCAGCGCCAGCCCGAAGGCCAGCGTCTTGCCGGAGCCGGTCCGCCCGCGGCCCAGGACGTCGCGGCCCGCGAGGGCGTTCGGCAGGGTCGCGCCCTGGATCGGGAACGGTACGGTCAGGTTCTCGGCACCGAGCGCGGCGAGCAGCTGCCCGGGCATGTCGAGATCGGCGAACGCCTCGACGGCGGGTAGCGCGGGGGTGATCGTCTTGGGGAGCGCGAACTCACCCTGCGCTGCGGCCGGCCGGCGGCCGTAGCCGCCTGAGCGGCTGGGAGCACCGGAGCGGCTGGGGGCCGACGAGCCGGAGCGGCTGCCCCGGCTGGAGCCGCCGCCTGAGCCGTCGGCGTAGCCGCCGCCCGTACGGGTGCGGGAGAAACGGTCGTTCGTGCGTGTGCGGTTCATACGGAACCTTCCTCGATGCGGCACGTATCAAGGAATTCCCGCAGCCAATGAGCGGCAAGGGAGAATCGCGAGAACGAGCCAAACTGAAAGAAAAAGTGGATCCGACCGGCAGAAGAAACAGTGGGTCACCCGCTGAAATAAGCGGAGTGATCCGGGCGCCAGGGTCGTGGTTTGTGGAAGCTCGGAATAGCCATCCGGAGCCGGGTGGGACGTCCGCCGTGCGACGAGACTGCGGATTCCGGGGTGCTTGCCGCAGCTGGAATTGCCACGGGATGCGGGCGGAGGGCCGTGCCCTCATATGCAACGAGCTGGTGCCCGCACCCAAGGTGCGGGCACCAGCTCGTACTACGCGTCAGCGTCAGGCCGGAACGATGTTCTCGGCCGTCGGGCCCTTCTGACCCTGCGCGATATCGAAGTTCACCTTCTGGCCTTCCAGCAGCTCGCGGAAGCCCTGGGCGGCGATGTTCGAGAAGTGGGCGAACACGTCAGCGCCGCCACCGTCTTGCTCGATGAAGCCGAAGCCCTTTGCCGCGTTGAACCACTTCACGGTGCCAGATGCCATGTCAAATCTCCTTCGGGGCAGTGCGCCGGAGCCCGCACTGTGCGGGCTCCGCGTCGCCGCGATGATTGCCCCGCCCGGGAAAATCACCGGAAATACAAAAGTGCTCCCAACGGTAGGAAAAGACCGGTGGAGGCACTTGGAGTTTTTGGGAACCACAACTGCAACTGAGATCGACAGTAGCACGGCGAGATCGGCACTGCGCGGTAAATTATTCCGCTCAGCCTGTTGCGTGAGATACCCTCACCGCGGGTTGCTCTGGTTTCTCTCATAGCCGCCACAGATATTGGTTCGCGCTGAATGAAGTGTTTCTTTGAAGGGACCGTCCCTCCGGGGTGGGCGGGTACCCGCGGCGCCGGTGAGTTCCGCCGGGGTGATGGCCTCGCTTGAGAGAAGGAATCCGAGCGATGTCATCGGGTGCCTCGCAGACGAACGGAGAAGTCAGGTCGCCAGTGGGCTGCTGTCGGTAGCGCGCAGTAGCGCCCGAGGGTCCTGGTAGACCGCAGTGGCGCCGGCCTGTTCCAGCTCGGGGCGGGAGATGCCGCCGGAGAGCAGGCCGATGCAGGGCACCCCGGCCCTCGCGGCGGCGGTGACGTCCCAGACGGTGTCGCCGACGAAGACCGCCCGGTCGGCGGGGACTCCGGCCCGGTCGAGGGCCTGCTCGACCAGGTCGGGGGCGGGTTTGCTCGCGGACACGTCGTCGGCGCTGGTGGCGTCGGTGATGACGTCGTCGGCGTCGAGGGCGGCCCGCATGGTGGCCAGTTCCCCGGCGTCGGCCGAGGTGGCCAGCACGATCCGCCGGCCACGGGCGGCCACGGCCCGCAGGAGATCGGCGGCGCCGTCCAGCGGGGCCAGCGTGCCGGAGTACGTCCCGTACAGGGCTTTGTGCGCGCCGGTGATCTCCGCGTCGCGGCGGTGGTCGCGGGCATCGCCCAGAAGGTGGTCGAGGAGCTTGTCGGACCCCATGCCGATCGCACGGTGGATCTGAGCCGTCGGCACCTGGTGGCCCGCCTGCCGGAACGCCTCCCACCAGGCCACGACATGCAGGTAGTTGGTGTCCACCAGGGTGCCGTCCATGTCGAACAATGCGGCACGGTCACTCATGGTCTCTCCCTGGGGCTTTGTCAGTTGTCGCCGAGGGCGCGCTTCAGTTCGGCCTTGTTCATGTTCGGGCAGCCGTCGACATTACGGCGTTGCGATTACGGCGTTGCGCCTCGGCGTAGAGCTGGTCGTACGTGGGCCCTTGCGCGCCCTTGTGCGACCACTGGCCGCCGCGCCTGCCGGAGGACATGTCCTCGGTCGAAGTGCGGCTGGCGGTCCTGGACTCGCCCGAGCGGGCGCGCTCCTTGTTGACCGTACGGGCAGCGATCTCCTTGGCGCGCTTCTCGCTCTCACCGCGCTCCTCGGCGCTCTCCTTGATGTGCTCGTACTGGCGCTCGCGTTTGCGACTGGAACCTGCGGGCATTTTTCACCCCATTTGTTCGGAGCTTGGGGGACGGCTACCCCGTCCGGCGGCGGAATCATCACCGGTTCACCGGGGGAAGGGCGGACGGCAGCGACGAGGCCATGCCGCAGCGGTGGCCCCCACCGCCGTTCCCGCTGCGAGCGCGACGCGATGCCGCGAGGCCAGCAGCGGCCACCGCCCGCGGGCCGTCACCGGGGCGGCGTGATGCGCACCTCGACCTGGCCGTCGGCGGTGACGCGGCTGTCGAAGGCGGGCTGCGGGGCCATCGCAGGACCGTGGAGGTTGGCGCCGTCGGAGAGCCGGAAGAGGCTGCCGTGCCAGGGGCACTCGACGCACCCGTCGAGGACCTTGCCCTCGGACAGGGGGCCGGACATGTGACTGCAGCGGTCGGCCAGGACATGCACCTGACCCGGGTCGCCGTCGGGCGGAGCGACCACCACCACCGGCACTTCACCGACCATGCGGCGGACCGGCACCTCAAGGGGGAAGTCGGCCAGCGCTCCCACCCGGTGCCAGCCGGGCTCGACCAGCAGCGGTACCGCCTCGGCGTGGTTGACGCCCGCGCCCTGCCGGTAGGCGAGATGGCCGCCGAGGATGCCGCCGGCTGTGGCGACCGTGAGGCCGGTGAAGCCGAGCGCGCGCCCGAGGACCGGGCGGCCCTTCAGCCGGGCGGCGAGGGAGCCCGCGTAAGCGGCGACCGCCGTGATGTTGGCGGCGGCGTGCACCAGGCCCACCCGGGCCTGCGGCGGCCGCTGCTCGGCCCAGTCCACCCACCCGGCCAGCGCGGCGGGCCCGGCACCGGCGAGGCCGACCGCCACCATCAGGCGGGCGGCGCGGCTCTCGCCGGGCAGCAGGTCGAGTACGGCTGCCGAGGTCCAGGCCCCGATGGGCACCTGCACCAGCGCCGGATGAAGCGGGTGGCCGAGCCACAGCCCCCGCAGTACGTCACGTCCTCCGCCCAGCGGCAGCGCTCGTACGGCACGCCGTATCGCGTCGGCGGCGCCGTCCAGCCGCTCCTGGCGCTCGACGGCGTCCAGCGCGGCCGCCACGGGCGGAGCCGCCGAAGCGGCTGGGAAACCGTGACTCTGCAATACCTGCGTAAGCCTCATAGTGTCCGGCTTTCCGTACCACAACCTGGCAAACCCATGCCTTCCGGACTTACCACCGGTACCAGCGGGACCTGCCGCCGCCCGCGCCGGTGCCCCGTGCGAGGAAGCCCAGCAGCCAGACGACGAGCACGACCAGCGCTATCCACCACAACACCTTCACCGCGAATCCGGCCCCGAAGAGAATCAGGACCAGAAGCAGTACCAAAAGCAGCGGCCACATCTTCCGCACCTCCTGGAATCAGCTCTCCCGATGTACGCGATCCGGGCGCCGGGCCGGGGGGAGGGAGGGAAATCCCAGCGCCGGAACCGCACTTCCACGGCCGCTCAGCCGCAGTCATCGGGTGCCCCGCGGCCCGCGGCCAAAACTCACTTCCTGGACGAACCCGCATGGCGTGCCCAGATCGCCAGGACGAACCAGCACAGGGCGAACCAGAGGACCAACCCGATCACCACCCACCCGGCGAACGTGTCGTGCGCGGCGATGCGGAGGACGAGCAGCAGGGACGACGCCATGGTGCACAGCAGGAGAACCAGCCCGAGCGCGGTCAGACGGGAAGCCCAGACCACTGTCTCGGGCTTGAGCCGCCGGCCGGTCAGCAGGCCACCACGTAAGTGTTCCGGTCGGCGTCCGACACCTGGGGAATCGTGCCTGGAAGGCGACGGTGAGCAGGAAGCCGAAGAGGATCTGCACACCCGTCTGGGCGACCCGCAGTTCTTGCAGGAGGTCTGCCCAGCGCCGGCGCGAACACGCGGCATGGCCTCACGGGTGGCGGCCGGGGAACATTTCCTGGATCTTCGCCTTCACGCCCTGCCTGACCATGCTCACCCGGTCGCTGTCGCCCTTGATGATCGACGCGGCGGCCGCCTCGATCTGGTCCAGGGTCGCGTGGGGCGGAATCGGCGGCACCGCCGGATCGGTGCGGAAATCGATGACGAAGGGCCGGTCGGCGCCCAGCGCCTGACGCCAGGCCGCCTCCACCTCCCCGGGCTTCTCGACCCGTACGCCGTCCAGCCCGATGGAGCGGGCGAAGTCCGCGTACGGCACGTCCGGGAGCGACTGGGACGGCAGGAACTGCGGGGATCCGGACAGCGCGCGCATCTCCCAGGTGACCTGGTTGAGGTCCTGGTTGTTCAGGACGGCGACGACCAGCGTGGGATTCGCCCAGTCCTGCCGGTACTTGGCGGCGGTGACGAGTTCGGCCATGCCGTTCATCTGCATGGCGCCGTCGCCGACGATCGCCACCGCCGGACGGTCCGGGTGGGCGAACTTGGCACCGATGACGTAGGGAACGCCGGGGCCCATGGTCGCCAGGGTGCCGGACAGGGAGCCCCGCATGTGTCCGCGCATCCGCAGGTGCCGGGCGTACCAGTTGGCCGCGGAGCCGGAGTCGGCGGCGATGACGACGTCGTCCGGCAGCAGGGCGTCGAGGGCGTGGACGACGTACTCGGGGTTGATCGGGTCGGCGTCGACGGCCGCACGCCGCTGCATGACCTCCCACCAGCGTGCGGTGTCCTTCTCGATCTTTTTCCGCCACGCCCCGTGCCTCTTCGGCTCCAGCCGGGGCAGGAGCGTCTTGAGGGTCTCCTGGGCGTCGCCGACGAGGTTGACCTCGAACGGGTAGCGCAGGCCGACCATGGAGGGGTCGATGTCGATCTGTACCGCGCGGGCCCTGTCGAAGGCGGGCAGAAACTGGGTGTACGGGAAGCTGGATCCCACGACGAGGAGGGTGTCGCAGTCCCGCATCATCTCGTAGGACGGGCGGGTGCCGAGCAGGCCGATCGACCCCGTCACGTACGGCAGGTCGTCGGGCAGCGCGTCCTTGCCCAGCAGAGCCTTGGCGACACCTGCTCCCAGGACGTGCGCGAGTTCCTCGACCTCGGCGCGGGCGCCACGGGCGCCCTGTCCGATCAGGACGGCGACCTTCTCGCCCCCGTTGAGCACGTCGGCCGCGCGGGCGAGCTCGGATTCCGCCGGAATCGGCGCGTAGGCGGCGACGCCGAGGCTGGAGGGGACCATCTTGAAGTCGTGGGTCGGTGGGGAGTAGTCGAGTTCCTGCACATCGGCGGGGATGATGACGGCGGTCACCGTCCGCCGCGAGTACGCGGTGCGCAGCGCCCGGTCGATGACGTTGGGGAGCTGCTCGGGGACCGTCACCATCTCGCAGTACTCGGAGGCGACGTCCTTGTAGAGGCTCAGCAGGTCGACTTCCTGCTGGTAGGAGCCGCCCATGGCGCTGCGGTTGGTCTGGCCGACGATCGCGACCACCGGGACGTGGTCGAGCTTGGCGTCGTACAGGCCGTTGAGGAGGTGGATCGCTCCGGGGCCGGAGGTCGCGGCGCACACGCCGACCCGGCCGGAGAACTTCGCGTATCCCACGGCCTCGAACGCGGACATCTCCTCGTGCCGGGCCTGGATGAACCGCGGCTTGTCGTCCGCACGGCCCCAGGCCGACAGGAGACCGTTGATTCCGTCGCCGGGGTAGGCGAAGACGTGCTCGACGTCCCACTCACGCAGACGTCGCAGCAGATAGTCGGAGACTTTCATCGACACGGCGGGCTTCCTCTCTTGAGCGGTCGGGCTGGCCGGGACCGTGTCGCCTACCGCTTCGGGCCTTTGGCGAATTCGGTCACCAGTGCTTCTTCGAAGGCCTTGAGGTCGTCCGGCATACGGCTGGTGACCAGGACGTTCGGGGCCCGGTCGCCGTCGCAGACCCTCACCTGCTCGTCGACCCAGCTGCCGCCCGCGTTGCGGATGTCCGTGCGCAGACTCGGCCAGGAGGTCAGGGTGCGATCGCGCACCACCTCCGCCTCGATGAGAGTCCAGGGGCCGTGGCAGATCGCCGCGACCGGCTTGCCCGCGTCGAAGAAGGCGCGGACGAAGGCGACGGCCTTGTCGTCCGTGCGCAGGATGTCGGGGTTGGCCACGCCTCCCGGCAGCACGAGAGCGTCGTACCCGTCCGGGGACGACGCCGCCACGGTCTCGTCGACCGCGAAGGTGTCGGCCTTGTCCAGGTGGTGGAACGCCTGGACCCGTCCCCCCTTGGTGGACACCAGCCGTGGCGTCCCGGCCGCCTCCTGCACGGCCTGCCACGGATCGGTCAGCTCGATCTGCTCGACGCCCTCCGGAGCGACCAGAAAGGCCACCGTCCTGCCCTGGAGTGAGATGAACATGCTCCGCACCGTCCTTCCGGATGCGATCGATCGTTCGTCGTTGGCCGCCTTGCCGGACAGGCCGGGCCCAAACGTCAGCCCGCAGGAGGGCGTGGCCCGTCCCGGTCGGCGTCGTGCCTGGCGAGGACGGCCAGCAGGCCGGCGACGGTCGATCCGGCGTCGGCGGGATGCCGCAGGAGGGTGCCGGTGGCGACGTGGTACTGGTTGGAGCGGCCCTGGCGGATGTGGGTGAGGTATCCGTCGGCTTCCAGATCGGAGATGATCTTCTGGACGGCCCTCTCGGTGAGCAGGCAGTGCTGCGCGATGTCACGTACGCGGATGCCGGGGTCCTGGGCGATCGCGCCGAGTACCCGGGCGTGATTCGTCAGGAACGTCCACCCTGTGCGTTGTTGTGGCACTTCAGCCATACCTCGAC
>Ga0307517_10005121_pt1 | contig 19928 bp, 8 predicted proteins | sample 23_EM_MG_FD_194515 | JGI IMG/M metagenome (GOLD analysis project Ga0307517, IMG submission 194515) | Populus trichocarpa ectomycorrhiza microbial communities from riparian zone in the Pacific Northwest, United States - 23_EM | ecosystem: Host-associated > Plants > Roots > Unclassified | place... | reverse complement strand
AGACCTCTGTTTATATCAGCCTGTTTAACAAGTCGAGGGGAAAGTCGAGGAGAATCACTAGATTTTGGTGTCCTGAAAGCAGGACTGGCAACCTTCGCACGAGGCGAAGCAGACTTATCCTGCTGCACTCTAACCTTTACATGGGGCAAAGCAGGTTCATCAGGTTGTGCTCTTTCAATAGGATCCTGAGGTTGCTCTACATCAGAGGAATTAGGTACGGGTTCAGATTTTCCTTGAGATTTCTGTCCATCAGAGGAATCCTGCATGGCTTCGGTTTTCTCTTGACGTTGCAGACCATTCGAGGAAACTTCAATGCCTGTTGTTTTCTCTAGAGATTCCTCATGTTCATTCAAAACATTTTGTGTTGCTTCAGATTTGGAACCATCCTTCAACGCACCTTGATCGTTTGCCTCTATTTTATCAACCGATGAAGTTGAAACTGAATCCTCTGATGCACGAACTTGATCAATTTCTCCATCTCCATTTCTAGCAGGGCTTAATGAAGCTTCACCAGGAGAAGTGCCATTATCCTGGGATGACTGTGGAGGAGATGTAACTGCAGCAATTTTCACATCCTCCATTGGCAATCAGCGCCACAATGGTCTCTAAAACTGAAAAAAAAAAATTAGAAAAACACCATCACCCAAAATTTCCAACTAGTTTAACCGCAAAAATTCACAATATCTATATCATCAAACATTGCAATCCATGCAAATATAGAATTAAAAGAAAAAGCTTTAAAAGAAATCATATTTTTTCCTCGTAGCACATATATATAGGCAATTTAGATCCATAATTCTGAGAATTTGCTGACAATTGTTATAGAAAAAAGAAAGAAAGAAAAAAGCAGAGATAGAAAATTGATTAACACAAAATTGTTACAGTAACCGTAAATCTAACTAACCCATTGATTAAGATTCTGCTATATCATTAACAGCTCAATTTGACTCGAGAAATTTAATGTCAAAACCATCAAACTAAGCTTCATTAAATGAACAAATTCCAAAAAAACAACAACAAAAATTAAAAAAAGTACTCACTGGACGAAGTCAACGTAGGAAAAGAAACAACATCAAGACAAGAAATTGAGAGAGCAATCGAATGATCAAAACTGGAGTGATAAATTTGAAAGCCGGGCTGATTTGGATTAAAGGTCTGACTGTTCGATGGAAAGCCGAGAAGACGAAGAAGAAGGAGAGAGACAGGAAACAGAAAGAAGAGGAAGAAGAGACGTTACCTGGTAATAACTCTGTGGTGGTCGAGTAATAATTGAACGGAATTTTAATTTCACGTTAGGCGAAAATAGAAATGGGACTAAAAATATAGAGAAAAGATAAAAAAAAAAAAACGGAGAGGTCACACGTGCTTGAACTAGATCCATCTGTATGTCCTATCTTTCTCTCCCTCAATATTACATCATAGTTGTGACCCGGTCCGGATTGACCCGGAAAATAACATGCATCATTGAATTGTTAGATTAATGAGTTCACCTAGATTAATTATTTTTTTAATATTTTTTAATCTGACTGAGTCAATCTGGTCATAAATTTTACTAAGTGAATATATTTTTTTATTTAATTTAAATTTGTTTTAGATTAAGATTTAAATCGTGAGTTTTGCGGATGAAGCTATCAGAGTGACCTGGATTTAACAATAATTATAAATTATGAATTAGATTTTATTTTATTTTCCTCTTGTGATGCAACGTGATTATTTATTTATGTGTTGTGTGGCAGCACAACTCAGTTGGATTTTTTGGGACAGCTCCTGTCCACGTTTATCCATTCCTCTTTATTTGTGGCTTGATTTTGTATTCCGTTATTAATTTCTGGTATCCAACGTGGAAAAGAATACTGTTAATATTGCAATAATAGTGTGGATTGTTTTTATTTTAAATAAATAACCATCATTATTTTACTTTAACTAGCGTGAATTGATGGAATGAATTGTCGAGTACTTTGGCAAAAGAAGAAGCATATTCCAGTTTAAAGGCGCGACAGTTATAATAAATTAATAATAATAAATAAAGTAATGGCCAATGAAGCCCGTCCACGTCATAAAACGCTTCCAAGCGTAAAGCCACCGCCCACATCGTGCATGGCATCACAGTGTAGACCTCCAGTGTGAAGAGAGACTCTCCCGTTGCCGTCGAAAGACTGAAATGCCCGTCTCAGTTACTCGTGTGGGGGGCCAATTTTTGTAATTTTCCTCCTCGTAGTTATATAAGTGGGGGCGGATAGTGTTGATTGACATAAGTACCCCTTGTTCGTATAGAAGGTGGGCCCGAACCTGGTGTCATCCGCCTAAAATTTTGAAAGTTTGATGCTTGATTGATACTCGTAGATAGATACTCGGAGAGGGGGGGTTGATAGGACTTTTCATCATAGATAAATTGATGGGGATTAGAGAGCTTGAAAGGGAAAACACCGATTTTTTTTAATTATCAGGGTTAATTAAAAATATTGGAGGAATGACTCATTTGAAAAAAAGAATTGAAGAAATAATATGGTATAATATGTTGCGGTTGAGAAACATGATTTTTATAGTATATTACTATTCAAAGTAGCGACTTCTTTTAGAAAAATATTAAATGAATAGAGAAGAGCATAGATAAAAAAAAAGTATTGGAAACACACCAAAATTTTGATTGCGACATCATCGCTACCATAAAAAATATCTTAATGAGAAGAATTCAACGATACCAAAGAAAGTCATCAATAATAACTCGAATATGTTACATTTGCTGCTCAAAGATGACGGGTGGCTCACTTGTCTTTGGCAGTAACTACAACTCACTCAAATCATTGTTATTGACCTTCATTTGGGTCATTGGAGCCACAAGGTTGAATGTCACATTTCTCAATCGTTATATATATAAACTATGTTATTTTATAATTTTTTTTAAAATTATATTATTTTACTTTTTTTAAAAAAATATGCTAGTTTTTTTTTTAAAAAAAAACCATCATTTATGGATTTTAAAAAAAATTAGCACAGTTAATTAAAAAATATGCCGCCAAAGACAAATGGGTCGCCCTTCATTTTTGAGCGACAAGTGTGGTCTACTCGGGTCATCGTTGGCGACCTTATTTGGTGTCATTGGATTCATCTCTCTGAAATATTTTCAAAGGTACAGGTGGTGTTGTAATTGAAGCTAATGTATCTTGAGGGTCTTTTTATTTTTTTTTCTCTCTCCTATCTCCTACTTATTTATTATTTTTTAAATGGTGTCGTTATTCTAAATAGCAACAAGCTATAAAAGTCGTGTTTTTCAATCCTGACATATACAAAGTATTTTATTTCACTAAATATTTTTCAATAAAATGTGCTAAAAACAAAAATAGCAAAAAACACCAGGGTGCTCGTAAACACACGCAAGGTAAGTGTTTTATGAAGTTTGGGACCTTTTAACACACAAATTAGCTAAACAATGTTAGAAATATAGTTTTAAAGGTTATGTGTTATATGTAAAGGAGTAATTTTATGGTAGCAGGTGAGTAATCAATTGTGATATCCTACATCAGAAGCGAGCGTTCAGAGCCAAGGCCTTATTAGTAGTGCTAGTTGCTAACATGTTGTACGCGTTTTGAGGCGTTAGGCTCAGAAAGGGACTCGCGTCACCAAGAACAAAAACCGTTAGGGCGGTAAGGCCCAAAACGGACAATATACAACATGTTGGGTCGAGCTGTTACATTTGGTATCAGAGCCGAGGACGACTCGTCTTAAGGTAGGGGGATTGTGATATCCCACATTGGAAGCAAGAGTTCAGAGCCAGGGTCTTATTAGTAGTACTGATTGCTAACATGTTGTACGCGTTTTAGGGCGTCAGGCTCAGAAGTGGGCTTGCGTCACCAAGAACAAAACCGTTAGGGCGGTAAGGCCCAAAGCGGACAATATACAATATTTTGGGTCGGGTTGTTACATCAATGGTATCCTATTAGTTTTTTTTTAGCTCCACTTTAAAATAAATAAATAGATACAATTAGAAGAGAGAAATTATAGATGAAAATATTATTATCATTTTTTTGCAGGTCATGAATTTTATATTCTTTTTTATTTTTGTGTTTATTTTTTTCTTTAGAGTGAGACCCATGTAGTAACTACTATAATGTTATTAATTACTTTTTGAATACTATAAAATCTTATAGTAACAGGATGTAATGAAAAAAAGAAAGAAATAAATACAAATCCATGGGAATAATGAGTGTTTTTTTTTCTTGGTGAATGATAAAGAATGACTAGAGAAAATATATGGCAATTTATTTTATTTTATGTTTGATAGACACTGGACAAAACATGGTCGACTCGGGGCCTAAACCAATCTGGGTTAAGAAAAAATAGAGGAAGAATTAATCCAACCTGACTCGATCAAAAACCTGGATTGATCTATAACTCAGTTGACTTAGGATAAAACATAAGTAAAAAATCTATTGATTCTCTTTTTTTTTTAAACTTCTTTTCTCAAAACAAGGTTGTTTTTTTTTTTTCCATTTTTGGTCACCTCAAGTTGACCCTCCCGGCCTTGCCCCGATTCAACTCTCGAGTCAAGTTTTAAAATTACGATAATAATCACTTTTATCCATACACTGACCTGATTCAACTCGAGTTGACCCTCCAACTCGTGACCCGAGCTTTGCCCTGAATCGACCTCCAAGTTAGATTTTAAAACTATGATAGTAACCACTTTTATCCTTGCATTGATCCGGGTCAATTGTCAGCTAGACCAATTACGTAGATCTTGCACCAGGTCGACCCCCAAGTCGGGTTTTCAAACTATGATAATAACTACTTCTATATTTACTTTGACCTAGGTCAATGGTCAACCTGATTTGTTACCCGAGCCTTGTCTTTGGCCAATCCCTACTCGAGATTTAAAATTATGATAATAATTATTTTTATTTTTATGTTGACCTGAATCAACCCAGGTTAATCCTTATACAAAGAACTTGACAAGTTTGTTCTATTTCTTCTAGAGGGGCAAACATTTCTCCACTCAACAAAGATTAATTTTTATATTGTTCAAAGATACATTAAACAACTTCAAAAAAAAATTATCATGTCTAACACTATTTTAATTCTTTACTAAGTCACACAGTTTTTTTTTTTTTTGCAACGGTTATAATTATTTTGAGGAGCAAATTTATAATTTTTCAAGGGATGTATGAAAAATTTACAAAAACTACAAGGACTGAAATAAACTTGGCTCTTAACTACAGTGATATCATATCATTGCTTTGTTTTTAATTACATGATTATTTATGTTTTAAATAAATAACCATCACTATTTCAGTCCAAAAAGTGTGAATTGATGGAATAAATTGCTGAGTACTTTAGCAAAAGAAGAAGCATATTCCAATTTAAATGTGACAGTAATCTAATAATAAATAGATAAAGTAATAGCCAATGAAGCCCATCCACGTCACAAAACGCTTCTTAGCATAAACAAAGCTACCGCCCACGTCTCACGTCGTGCATGACATGACAGTGGAGACCTTAAGAATGCAGAAACTCTCTTGTTTCTGTCGAAAGACTGAAATACCCACCTCAGCTACTCCTGTGGGTGGCCAGTGTTTGTAATTTACATTCTCGTAGTCAATATAATTGGGGACATAAAAAGGAAAGCCGATGGTGTTGATTGACATAAGTACCCCTCCCTCGTAAAGTGGGCCCGAACCTGATGTGATCCGCCTATAATCTTGAATAATCTAGGAGCAATTCGATGCTTGTCCGAGACAAAGTGGTTTCTGTCATTGGAGTCTGAAGAGTGAAAGAAATGAATCCCGAGGTGTCGGTGCTGCACTTCCACGATTTTTGGAGTAAACCCTATTGGATTAAGGTACCTTGGCACGAGATAATTAGATTGAGAAGTGGAAAAGGAAGCGCGGTAATTTTTATCTAACATCAACATATTAAAACAATAAAAATTCTAAAACGATATTAATTTATTATTTCTTAAGAAAAATAATATATACATGTCTTATTACTGTTTTGTAGACCCAATTATGGCAAGAAGTTCATATTAGTATTTAAAGTAAAAAATTGAATAAAAGCATTCTTGTTTGGGTTCGAGCATATCTTCTCGGTTGCATCTAAAGCCTAAATGGGAGTATGTATGCACTGGTTCAGTCTGGTCAACGAGGTCTTTTTAAGGATTAATGTGTTGGTTGACTCATCTGAAAATTTTAAATATCGTGCTAGTGGAGCCGACTAGGTTTCTTAGAGATCAGGCAACATCCTTGGATATAATAAATTAGAAAAATGCATGGTATCCAAAGCCAAAAGGAGAGAGTAATTATGCCCGAGCATGGAGAGCCCGGATAGAACCGGTGGTCCATTAACTTCGGGGCGGTGATGTTGATTTGCCTTGTTTATGTTATGCGTTAGTACTCGGTGAGAAGGGACATAAACTTCAGGCCGAGTTCTGGTCCTAATCCGAGTGAGAAGGGACATAAACCTCAGGCTGAGTTCTAATCCGAGTGAGAAGGGACATAAACCTCAAGCCGAGTTCTGGTCCTAATCCGAGTGAGAAGGGACATAAACCTCAGGCCGAGTTCTAATCCGAGTGAGAAGGGGCATAAACTCAGGCCGAGTTCTGGTCCTAATCCGAGTGAGAAGGGATCACATAAAAGTCATGCCGAGTTCTATTCCTAATCCTAGATCCATTATTCGTGTGATTGATTAAAGCCATAAAACGAGGATGCTAAGCCTGAACCCGTCACCTCTCACAAGTCATGTCCTTGTAGAATATCATCTTATCAGTTGTGTCACTGGAAAAAAAAAGAAAATGAAATAAAAAAAAGCATTTCTTTCAGGATTCCTTTGAATTCTTATAGTTTTTATTAATGATTAATAATAATTAATAAAGTGAAGCAGCTGGTTTCTCCATTTTTTTTAGTTTTTAGTTAATAAATAAATTGGTGACACACGCAACGCTGTAAACTGGGCCAAATTTTTTAACCTAAAAAAAAAAGAAACAGTTATGTTTTTAAAGAAGTGAGATAAATTCAATAATCGAGTTAAATTTTGATTAATTTTATAATACAATAAAAAAATAAGATGGCAACAACAAAATTTTTTTTTGCTCTGAACAAAGTTGAGTTAATACGTTAAATCCATAACCTTTAGATAAGACATGTTAAGATTACATGTATATTGTGCAATCTAGATCATGAGGTCAATATAATTTGACAAAAAAAAAATGATGATAAATAAAAATGAAATTGAAAAAATTATGAGACAAATATAAATTAAAATATTTAATAGCGCAACATGAATCATTTACCCCGTTGTGTTTAATAAATTTATTTATTAAAATCAATTTGTAATAGAAATTGACATTCATATAAATTTATTAAATAAAATAAAAGAAAAAAAACTATGTAAGGTTGCACTTATTAAAAATATCATAAGAAATAAACATTTTTAATTTATAAGAAAAGGATTGATTTACATGAAATATATAAAAATATTATAGATAAAGCATATTAACCTCATGAAAAATTAAAGACACCTAATATAATTAAAGAAAAATGCTATTTAAAAAAGCTAAAAAATGACATAGGAGTATTAATTGAAAAAACTAAAAAAAAAGACATAAAAAAGTATTAATTGAAAAAAAAATTCCAAAAAAAGAAAAGTCTAGGCGTGTGGGCCTTGAAGCCTACACACGCGAGCCTAAGCCTGCTATTTTTTTTTCTTTTTTAAAGGGGTGTCTGTTCCTATTTTTTTTTTTAAAAAAATAAATAGACGACACATTTCCCGCTGCATTGATGCTTAAAATAATCATCATAAGACTCTCTCACCTAATGAAACTCATTAACATCAATTTTAACTTGTTTAGAGGTTGAAATTGTTACCAATAAAGAACTTTCTCTCTCCTCATGAAAATTCAAGGACTTCTCTCTTTCCTTCCATGAAAAAAAAACTGAAAATGAGGATAAATAAAGTTCGGTATCAAAGTATATTTTTTATAAATTAAAGGGATTGGTCACCTTATAACAAAAAAAAGTTGGGGGACTAAAATATACTTCACAAATAAATTTGAAAGCACCACCTATGTTATTTGTATTTTTCACTTCAGTCTTCTATTTTTAATTCAACTCTTCCTCTCAAAAAAACGTGCAATCGGATGTTGATTTTAGCTTAAAGGGTTTAATTGTGCAAATAAAAAGTTTGAAAATCAAATTGAAAATTTTTAAAAAAATTATAGTTTCAATCCACAATTATTTACGAGAGAATATACAATGATTTTATGCATAGTAAAAATGCCCTAGTTTTTGTTAATAGCTAGGATAACATTTTTCATCCTTTTCTTGTATTTTCCCTTTCTCGTAGTATCGTTTATCCTCTCCATTTGATCCTTTACCATGTCACTTGGGCTCTTTGTGTGCAACTATTAAATTCTACGTGAGGTTTGGCCCACTATTTGTCACAAATACAGGCTTGGATCTTTGCATTTTTGGGATCATTGATTGTTTCAATTGTGAATTTGCAATGACAAGACAATCCCAAAGCTCAAAACCATTTTGATAAACACAGCCCTTCGGCTGGAAATGACTTCATGAGCTGGATTGAAATATTCAGAAGTCAACGCACTCGCCCAGATCGAGGAAAACTGGGAACTTGAGAAATGGAGAACGTTTACCCCCATTGCTTAAAATCAACTGAGATATCAGATCAAGAGCAAAAGATCAAAAAATATAATAACCTAACCATACATTGTTTCGATATTAAAATCCCATGATAATGCATTTGATGACAATTAAGCCAAGGTCTACCCATTAAAAAATCACCTTATAATAGCCAAATTAAATATATGGAATATGCTTAGCTGCTGAATCCCAGCATCATCATGCATGACGGTGGAAGAAGAAAAAAATGATGTCAAATGTACAGATTGCAAGAACAGATAGTTCATCTGAGTGATCGAGGATAATACATCTATAATGGAACACAAGTGCTCAACTTTTTTCTTTGGCTAATTCTAAACCTAATGGTGGTTGAATTATTAAACTTTATATTGATTCGATAATAATTAAAGATCGCCATATATATCGTATTCACAGGGCAGTGAAATTCCAGATGAATATGATTGTGGTGGCAGTAGGTGCACCTAATTTGATTGCCAAACCATACTTTCCATTCACATTTCTTTAAATATTATCAATAATAATGGCTTTGCATACTATCATTTTTCTGTGTTGGAACTTAATTTCAAATCTGCTTCGATGATATTTAAGTACACAAATTGAAGTCAGCTATTTCTAGAAAGTTGGTTCTAAATTAATTTTCTTGTGCTTTATACGAGGTTATTAAAGTTCATCTTAATTTATAATTAGCTTTAAAACTTAAATGATAAGTTTGTGCTTCATGCGAGGTTATTAAAGTTAATTTTAATTTATGATCGGGTTCAAAACTTAAATGATAAGTTTGATAGATTAATTCAAATTAATTCGAATTAAACTAAAACTGTATAGTTTTTAAGACATTTTTTAATTTAGTTTAATTTAAAACTTCAGAAGTTAAATGAATATATTATTAAATTGACTTGATAGGTTTGGATGAGTTTTACTAACAAGATTGCAATCTAGTTACATTTCTCTCCTTGTTCAAATCCCGTAACAACTCAAATATCTTTCTTTTTCTTTTTGTGTCCTTGCTTAAACTCCCAACAATCCTTTTACATTCTTGTTTTTATATTGAGTATTGACAAATTGACAGGTTAGTTCTCCTAACCTAGACAAATTATATATCTTCTTGTTTCAAATTAATGAAATCACCATCATGAGGTTAACATCAAATGCTTGGATGGATATCTAAATGTAAAAGTAAATCCTAATTAAAAGGTCTTATCCATTCCCTTGTAAATTCCTATTCACACATAAATTATATGGGGGAAAATCCCATATATATGTCTCTATAAAATACAAAAATATGAAGAAAAAAAGAAGAGAAGAAATTACTATAAGAAAAGAGAGAAATCTTGCTACAAATTCTTATATCAAATGAACCCTTCTAGGATCAGTAACATTTATTTTCCAATGCTCATCACTGAACTGACTCTTTCTAGCCATTTTTCTATCCCAGTCCAACTCAATTTTTCTCTTCTTTGTTAACCCACAAAACTTTTGCAACTTCTCATCCATGGCATCGTGAAATTTCCACCACCTCTGATGTGCTACATCACTTGCATAAACACGTTGATCTCCTATATTCCAGTTACAATCATAGTCTCTGTAACAAAGCCAAGGCTTTAACCCCAGATAATGTATGGAATAAACTTTTGGTGGGTCTGCCCCAAAGAGCTCGTTCTTGACACTAGCCTCATTGGTAGTGTTAGCCCAGAAGTTTTTCAAGAAGTTCACTCTTCTTGGTAATCTATGCCACCACACAAAAACTTCATTAAGGAACCCTTGATCACCTCCATTGTAGGAAATAATCTCCTTGCGTCGGTCCATTAATATTTTGAATGTGCAATTTGATGGCTCAATGACCATGATACCAGAATTAAAAATCCATACATCGTTCCCCGTAGCTGACATTTGAGGGAAGTGAAAAAGGATATCAAGGTTACGCAAAACTATGATGTCCGCATCTATGAAGACGATCTTGTCATAATCAGTGAGCTGCCACAGCCTAAACTTGCTATAGTTGTACTCATTGTACGAGTATTTTTCAGCTCTAGGGTTTCGGATTCTTTTGATGAGTCGGATCTTCCACCCGGCTGCTGCAAGAGCATGACGTTTGGGTTCAGAGATGGAATTATCTAGGAGAAGAACAAGGTCACGCTTGGTCCCCGTTTGGAGAAGGCTTTGGGCAAGGGCTATGACACCACAGACGTAGGCTTCTGAGGAATGGAGTACCGTGGCATAGGCCTCTCGTTTGGTAGTTCTTGTTGTCCTTTGAATCTTGGAGAGATCGTAGACTTCGTTAATACCTGCAAGTTAAAAACGCTTTATCATAGAGTTAATTAGCCAATAAACACAATTAAGAAATAATAGCTTCGGCTCCACTATATATACTTTAAGGCAACTAAAACACAACTACCACATCACTATCTTATAATTCACCAAACAAGAATATTTTTCTAGCAAGTTGTTGGCACGTCCACATGGCGCCTACCAGCTGCCAATATAACTAAAGAAATATTTGCACGTCGTTGCACTATATATCTAGCCTTTGTAACTTCATTTCTTCGGCTGACGACAGACTTAGCTTTACTCATTGGATCTTTATATAAAAAGCACCGAAGAGCATCGAAGCGTCTGTAGCTCAGTGGATAGAGCGTCTGTTTCCTAAGCAGAAAGTCGTAGGTTCGACCCCTACCTGACGCGTCATAATCATTATTCCTTTTCCTTTAAACGAACCCAGGTTTTGTTCGGAAGATTAGCACAACCCAATCATGACACCTGGTCAGGTCAGGTTTTGTGTCGAATATATAAAGTTGAGAGTTGGTCCGGTTAATTTAGTGAATGAACTTGCAACTTGATTAAAATTCAAGTAAAATCTACTTTAACTATTTTTTAAAAAATAAAAACTAACATCAAACATTTTAATTTTAATTTTTTTAAAAATGATATTAATTTGAATTCACAGGTGCAACCAGGGACTTACAGTGATTATGAGTCAGGCCATATTTTATAACTTTGTCTAGAAGCATTCATACAAGAAAAGTCAAGGAAAGCATCACTTGATACTAGGATTGTTTAAGGAGCAAAACATACCTTGTGTCCACAGAGGCAAAGCCAGTTTGCAAGACCCAATAGGCAACGAGACCTTCTGTTCCAACTTTGTCATCTCCGGCTCATAGAACCACCAATCACCTTCCTGTTTTACCAAATCATCGCACCTAAACAACTCCAACATTGGTCTGCATTTGCTCCAAAACACCACCTTGGTCCTCCAATTCCAATCCCTCCTACCCTTTTTCACAGCCAAATTCGCTGCTAAGAGGTGAACTTGGAGCCTAAACACCTCTCTATTCCATCCTTCTTCAGGATACTTGCATGGTAGTTTTGCCACTATCATGTCCAGGCTGTCATAGACTTCGAAATCTGGCATTGGTATTTCTGGACAGGATGGAACATCTGTTTCTTCCTCCTCGTCAATCCATTCAGGAAACAAGTCCGGCCACTTGAAAAACTCAGACACCCTTTCAAAACCGATAGGTATACTCTCTCCATGAGCTTTCCAGCCGGTAACATCATCTTCATCCATATTTACCATGCCGATCTTCTTTCCCTTTCCCATCCCATTCATGAAGCTCGGTACCTCAACCTTGGTCATATTTCTTCGAGCATTGGCTTTCGTCTCTTCCACGATTGCCTTCACCCCACTCCCATTTTCTGCCTACAAATTTCAAGTTTAACCAAATGGGAAATGAAAAAAAACGCATGGCTTTAATCGACATCCTCAAACTTCTACAACACAATTATGAATTAATTTGTCTAGGCTCACCTTACCTTGTGATGGCACTCTCTCAATGAGCACTTAACGAGAGATGCTGCATTCTCAAAATAGACTGAAGAAGATGGCGAGAGAAGAAGGGATGCATAGAAAACAAGAAAGAAAGCAAGGAAAACCAAATTGATTCTGATAACCAAAGCTTTTGAAGGTGTAGTCTTCATTAGCTTTTGAAGGTTAAGTCCCTCAGCCATCTTTGAGAAAGAAATGATGTACCTCAAAAGGGGGCCTTCGTATATATATCCCAACTACCTCCCCTAGCTTTTGATTATTAGCATTTTTTAGGACTACAGATGATATATGGATGTCGTGGTTAGAGGAGTTGGAGAGCGAAATTAGAGTAAAACTCAAAGGATGAATGGCCATTTGTGGAGCTCCACGTGTCAACTAGTGCTTTCGGTTTTCTTGCCTTGAGGACAAACTAGCCGGATCACATTAAACTATACTTCATTGGCATGCTGGTGGTGCAAATAATTCTAGATCATCTTCTCAAAATCCCCAATATGCCCCTTTGCCCTCATCATTCTGTTCATCCATCTATATCTATCAACCAAATACAGATGTGGTTCCCAGCTTTCTGACCTCTCAACTTTAAAACTAAAATGGCCATTGTCTAATTAACTTTCTAAGCTACGTTAATTTCTGGGTTTCCCTTGTTTTTGCTGCATCTTCCTCCGAAAAAATGCAGGGCTCCAATTATATTTGATAGAAAGTTTTTTAAACCTGTGGACCACTAGTCCACCCAGAATTCAATCGATGCAGCTTAGGTTAGCTTTTACAAAAATTAAATAGAGTTGACAAAGTATATCCAATCAAAAACTTGGATTGATACACTAGTCAATTGACCTGGTTATTTAATTTTTTTCTTCAAAATAGTATCATTTAAACTTAATTTTTTTAAAAAAGTTAATTTACTTAATTTATAAACCAAGTCTTGTAGCAAGTAGATTACAGACCGCTGTAACATAAAAAAAATTACAGGTAGGGGTCGGGAAAGTAATTTCAGAAACGTGGGATTCTCAGAATTAGCAACCAAGCAGCCCCCCTCCCCCCAACAACTCTTTGGTTGCCCTGTCAACGTCTGACATGCAATAAATTGTCGTTTCTGTCTTCTGTCCGTTATGAATTTTTATCTCTTTATTAATTAATATATTGTCCAAATCATTATAGGAGAAAAGGCTTAGGTCAGATATCAGCATTCCACAACTCATTAAAAGGATTTCGGATCATGTTTAACACGAACACGAGCCGAGTGTGGTTAAACCATCACAATTCCGCCTCGTCAATCTATAAAGACAATGAGACAATCCGAGATCGTCGGCTAAAGAAATATTAGGCAGATGACCTATTCATTTACTAGCTCGTGATTGTGAGAAAGGATCATCCCGTTTTTCAAAGATCCATGGCTGATAACGCAGAGACAGGGGAAGAAAATCCCAATCGTTTTTACTTTCTGATTCATACTCGCTGACTTGAGAATGCCTTTTCAAATTCAAATTGGAAACAGCCGCTTCTTATTGAAAAGATAAATCATTCCTAATGATTAGTATTCCATGATAAAAACAAAAACATAATTAGTTAAAAAATCTGAGATAAAACATGAAAATAAATCTATCACCGAAATAATTTTAGAATGAATTTATATCCGATCGTCTCCGTCTCTTCTACCCTGAAACAATAATCAATCTACCCTGAAACAATAATCAATCGCTAAATCACGGGACTCAAATTAAATAACAAGATCCTTCCGTTCAGATCACTCAATCCATTTTATATAACATTGATGCACCTTTTAGTTGCTGGTATTCCAAAAGATGCATGTATAGGCGGGTAAATCAATGCTCTTAGTGATTTGTAACTCATCTTGGTTTAAGCATTGGCAAATATATTATTGTTGCCTAACGACGGAGGATTCCATAATATTAATTTGGTTTTTAAAATAAGAACCACCGTCCAATCCAACACACGGACATGGTTATCATATAGCAGTTGAAGAGTAATCAAATCTAATATTCATTATGGCAGTACTTGCCAACAAATCATGATGTAGTTGTAAGGCGACTTGTAAACCGCAAGATAGCAAAATCAAAAGGAGAGCTGAACATATCAACCTACGATCTGTTAATTTCCTCAAATTAAAAAAAATTCAATGCTGATTATGTAATGAAATGTATACTCAATCCTGCTCCATTTCGAAACCGACATCGAACAACCAATTTATTGTTAAGGAGAGGGCAAAAAAAGGGAAAAGGGAAGAATAACTTTCCACATCAAACATCTCCAGAAGGTACCCTTACCAGTAAAAACATTGTTTGGAAATTACCAGATCCTTACTCATGCGATAAATTGGTTGTGGTTGTTGAAAGCCATTTCCATTTCATAAAGGGATTAAAAATAATAGTCTGCTGATAATTTTCAATTATCGGAACCATCAAACTGTACAGGCAGTGCCTTGAGTTCCTCTAAGTTGAGCATTCAGTGTTAACATTTCACTCACCTCTTTTACCGAATTGCATGTTTGTTGGTCCATTCTTTCATGTTATTCTTCTATCAAAGTGAAATGAATCCCTTCGTTGCATCCCAAGCTACTCTAGACCACATCCATGAAAAACAATTTTACATGGTGAAACTTAGTATCTACTTGTCTCGTGCAAAAAGAAAGGGACAATGAGGGAAAATAAATGAATAGCTATAATTGAGGGAAAATAAATGAATAGCTATAATTGCCAACCTGCTTCATAAAGATCATGAGCACGGAAGATGCGAAATCCCTGCTGCTTGTTGATATCCCTTCTTACAGTCAGCCAGAACAATGAATGCAATGCATCATGCCTTAGTTATCTCCTGAATGTGTTGAGAATGGCTTTTACCCGGTGGAATGAAAATCAGATCTTCCCAGCCAGAATTCTTCTCACTAATCTGTATTAGATCAAAGAGAAGTAAACTGAATTCTAATTTCTTGTTATCAGATGTGTGCTTGATGCAAAATTTAAATGCATTACCTCCATTTTTTTCAGAACATCCTCTAAACTTCCGACCTGTTAAAAAATAAACCAAACAGTGGTATATGTACAAAGTCAATATCAGCTATAATACGTTTTCGGTATGAAAATATACTTTAGAAAATGTCATGCCTACAAAAAGAAAAACATATGGTAAAAAAGAATCATACCATAATATGTTGAGAAAGACCCGGACCCCTTGATGCTCTTGAAACCTTTGACAGTTCTTTTTCTATATCTTCCTGCATTTGCAGGAGGCATATAGCTGGTAATCCGTGTACTCATAGCTCAATCTCACAAAAGATGCATGCTGAAAATCCTAATGGCATCCCAAGGAGGGAGTTTGATGGATCAAACATACCTTTTGAAAATATACTGGGCAGTATCTCTTGCTTTTCTTCTTCACAATCAGTTGGTCCGACTGCAGACACAGATTTCATGAGAAAACAGTGTTTTGGCACAATATTCCCAAAAGACATTTGGAAGTTTATTCTCCTAGTTGACTCCTGTACTTAAATCACAGCAAATGATATACTAAAACATTGCTGCTGGGGCACCATTTGATAATTTATGTATCTTTACTTCCCCAAATAAGTAACAATCCGCAGTAAATGGCTGCACCAGATGACTAACAAATTTGAAATTGTTTGCATGTATTTCAATAAATGAATTACAGTTGTGCCCAGGTACAGACAGTCAAATACAGAAACATCAGGGGAAAGAATAATCCCCATACTTTTGTCTTTCGTCGCCAGTAATATGCATAATATGGTGTAGAAAATCAATTCACGTAAGATACAAGATTATTTATTTATTTTGTAAAAAAAGATTATTTATTTATTTGCTTTGATGGTTATTTATGCAGTAACTTTCTGATAACTCGAAAGATTCCATGATCAATGTAGAAAAAAAAAAAAATACATTCTAGCTAATAAAACCAATCAAAGACTCACTAAAATCAAACTGCTATTCCCTGAAGAAGGTCCAAACACTCAAATGGCAAGACTAACTTCACAGATCAAATGATAAGTCAAACCCAGTATTGTATGCATTTGCAAACACCTGAACATATTAGCCAACTATCTAATGCATTTACAGGCTGCTTGGAAACTTACATTTTAGTAGAAATGAAATCATTTCAGAACCATTTACCTAATTCTAGTGTTTAGAAAGCTTTAAACAGCATAAACAAATTCTACAACCAATTAAAATTAGAGATTTTTATAAATTTGCAAATCATGCTGGGGCATGATTTGCTTCAAAATTGACTCATTAAAAATTAATCCCAGTAACACCCTTCTCACTTCCCCTCCTCTCTCACAGATGCTTGGAATAAGTTTTTAGAAATGAGGGCAAGTTGGGTAAATGATGTATTTTCGCTAACTCAAGTCAAATGAACTCTACAATTTAAAAACCTATTCCAAACAAAAAAACTCAATTAGCAAATCAAATCAATTCAACCAACTTAAATAGTTGAAATCAATTATAACTCAATTAGTAGGTATTGATTTAAATCAATTACATCCACAGGCCTGTTTAGACATGCTTCTAGTTTCAGAGAAACATAGATAGCTTATAAGTACAGCCAGTCAGATAGCATACCTGGAAAACAGGAACTCCATCAAACCCACTCCTGACATCAGCAGATTTGAGCTGATAAACATGAAAGACTATTATTGAGTATTAGTTTAATGCAGTTCAGCTTGTACAGTCATGTCAACATGCAGCCTTTCATGTTAAAACAATGTGATTGAAATTTCAAATTGCTACCCTACTCATTAAAGCTTCCCCTTCCTAGAAGCCCTGAACCCACATGAAAAGTAAACCCCATCCATACTTTCTTATTACTGAACAACAAGCACCACTTCTGCTTCCCTTTGACTTCCAAAATCCTTAAATCAAGAACATAAAAGGACCTAAGCAATATAAATGGAAGTCGTATGCTGAATACACTTCTCTAGACAAGCATTATCATCCAAGGCCCGTCAGAACTCACAAGATTTACCAAACAGTGACAAACTCAGAAAATCACTTGAACGTGCAACTTCAACAATGTTACACTATAAACGACATCAAAAACTGAAAGTTGATATGAAATGATTTACTCATTTGTAGAAACAAAGATATGCTGCCAATGCTTTCATTCTGAATGAAGAACGTAGTCTTTGCAGCATTACATGGCTAAAAGCCTCCTTAACTTTCCCTTTTGATATTTTTTTTTCTTCCATGTTAACAAGCAATACTTTAATAACCAACTCATCAGAACCAACCTCTAACGCATTCTTTATTTGAACTGGATCAGGTAAAAACCGAAACGCAATTCCTTCAACCTTCAGCATGTACACCTACAAGATTTATAAAAGGAAATATGAAAATAGCATCAACCAAATTATACGATTTAGCACTCTAAAGTAAGACAAACCACACTATAGCTTTCGTTCAAATAACTGCAGGAAGGATTAAATTTTGAATAAATTAGCCATTACAATTTTCCCAGTTTTATACGAGTTAAAAATTATACACGCCAAAATCCATCAATTGGAGCTAGAAATGTACCTGGTCAAGTGTAATAGGCACCACCTTAGCTTGGCTTCGCAATTCTCTTCTCCGCAACCTAACCTGAATTAAAAAAAAAAAAAAATCACCACCAGAACATAGACAATGCACGCGTATGTATGTGCGTATAACTGTATAGAAACACAATACCTGAGCAAGAAATGCCTCAGCGTCCTCTTGTCGAAAGCAAAGCAAGCCAATGGACTTAGCTCCATTAGGATCCGAGATAAGCACGAACTCATTGTCAGAATTGCTCACTGTGTAAACGGCTGTTCCTGCCAGAGCTTTCGCCACGTGTTCCGAGCTGAGATTGGCGGTGTTAGCTGTTTGTTTCGGCTGCGATACAGAGGCGAACGGCGGCGATGGCGCCAGGCGGAGCCGGCTAGGTGGAGGGAAGTTGCCAGCAAGGAATCGAGTGGTGTCGCTGACGCGAGCTGAGAATTCGGCACCGAGACGGAGGCAGTGTTGATGGATGACTGTTGAGAGAGATAAGAGAGGGTTTGAGGGTTTAGAGGGTTCCATTTTTTTATTTTTTTTTGAAGTGGAGAAGAGGGCAGCAAGTTGAAGAGAGTTTGATTTTTATTAAGGTCTCCTGAGAAATCGAGTGATGATAGATTTGGTGGCGCTGGTCGTTCGTTTCACTGTACGAATTGGAAATTATCATTGGGCCTCACCCCATATGACATGCGGCCCATCACCTAGAAGTTGCAGCTGGAACAGAAATATTTTCAAAGTATTTTTTTTTTTTGAAAAACTAAAACTTTTGAGTTTCAACACATTTAATGTATTTAAGATAAAAAATATTTTATTATTATTTTAATTTGTAAACTTCAACTTGTTTATTCTTTCAATTTTAACATGTTTTGGATTTTATTGAAATCTTTACATATTTTATGTTACTATTTTAAATGAAAATGGATAATTGATACAAATCAAATTTCTATAATAAAATTGAGACACCGAATAAACCCAGAGGGCCAAATCCAAATCTACCCAACTGTTGACTTTGATAAAAATAATTCAAATATATGGAAGGAATCAAGTTAGGTTACAACAGGCCTTAGTTGCATGAGTGCTTATGGATCGTATTCGCTTTGCTGGGCTTGACCTTAGCGTTCGAGAGTTTTTTTTAGTAGCCCAAGTATATATATCAAGAAGAAATTTAGGTGCGTCATTGAGTTTCTTATTCTAATTTTAAATAAATTAATATCAATTTTCACTTTGTTTCTCATTAACAAGGAGGTGGGGAAATCATTTGTTCCCCTGCAACATTTTTTTTATTTCTTTTCCTTTTCTTTTGCCTTTTTTTTATCATTTTCTTTCCTTTTTATTTTAAATTCCATGTTTCAGCATTGGATTTATTGAGAATTGAATTTTGTTATTTATCATGATCTCGGGAGAATATCCCAACATTAGGTTGGTACTGAATTTTACCATCGTCTATTTTTTTTCGATTGGGTTTCGGAATTGAATTTCATGATTTATTTTGATATACTTTTTATAGGGTTATCAAGATCTTAAACAAAATATCGTCATTGAGTTGCTGCTTGATTTTTTGAGTATCTATTTTTTTTACCACATGATTAATTAAAAATGATTCCAGAAAAAAAATAATCATTGAGAATTAGATTATATAATTTTTTTATTTACTTTTTATGAGGTTATCGTGGTCTAAAAAAAGTTCTGGTATTGAGTTGGTATTCGGATTTGTAAGCGTTTATTTTTTATTATATAATTAAAAATAGTTAAAAAACAAAGTTATTAAATTCAATTAAGTTAATAATCCAGGTTGTGGTTTTAGCGAGTTGACCTGAGTTGATCTAATATATCGTTGTCTCAATATTTTTTTAAGAAAAGATGTCATATTAAAAATATTTTTAAAATTAAATTATGTTTTTACTAATTGTA
>Ga0307517_10005120_pt1 | contig 19929 bp, 13 predicted proteins | sample 23_EM_MG_FD_194515 | JGI IMG/M metagenome (GOLD analysis project Ga0307517, IMG submission 194515) | Populus trichocarpa ectomycorrhiza microbial communities from riparian zone in the Pacific Northwest, United States - 23_EM | ecosystem: Host-associated > Plants > Roots > Unclassified | place... | reverse complement strand
CAAAATGGGTCAACATCTGGATCGATGACGAATAGTGAAGAGAATCGTGGAGTAGTTTATGACAATCATTTCCATGATGGTGATTAGAGGATGCATGTTATTTAGGATCAATTAGATCATTATTCAGTCGCGATAGTAGCTTTAGAGGGGCAAATGTAAATTGGGTTTGATGACATCAATACCAGAGTTGATGGTCTTACAACCAGGCTTGAAGTACTAAGGTTGCACACAAACATGAATTGAGGAAGAAAAGAGACACACGTTGGGGATGATGTTCGCGACCAACTTGTCCCTGAACCAGTTCGTGCAAATCCTCATGGTCATTATGATTACGGATATTCATCTGATGAAGAACATCAAGCTAAGGTTGTTGGAAATAATAAGTATGATCAAGATTATTGTATGAATGTTAAGATTTTTTTTATGGTGATTTAAGAGTATAGGAGTTCCTTGATTGGTTAGCTGAATGTGATTAATTATATGAATATACAAGAATTTCAAACTCGATGATGGTAAAAATTGTAGGGTTTAAATTAAAGCATAGGCCCTTAGTATGATAGGATAGGCTATTGGATACTAGGAGGCGAAGGTAAAAAACTTATTGAGACTTAGGAGTGGATGAAACAGTTGTTGAGGGGTAGTTTTTGCCCTCTAATTATGATAAGTTTTTGCTCCGTAAGTATCATAAATGTTCCCAAGATTCTCGAAATGTGCATAAATATACAGTGAAATTTTTATGTCTATTTAAACGAAATAATCTGTAAGAAACTGATGGGCAACAGGTTACTAGGTGTGTAGAGGAGATGAAATATGTCATTAGATAAAATTAGGCTTTAAATTCTACTAAATATTACAGAGGCACAAAATATAGCTTTGAAGGCAAAAATGTTAATGCAAATAGAACTAATATGATATTTGATTAGTAAATTAGGGTTGCTATCATTAAGCCTCAACTTACACTTTTTGAGAAGGCTAAACTGTCATAAATAAACATTCAATCCAAGTAAGCTACTATCAGCTCTAGTTATATAAAAATAGGCCATAAGCAATTCTTAACAGGGATAACCATAAGAAAGATAATTCCCATGCCAAGCCGCCTCTAATAAAGTATTATATATGCAATAAAAAAGGGCATAAATCCAATGTATGTCCTCAAATGAGGCATTTGAAAGTGGTTGAACGTGAGGATAAAAAGTGTAGAAAAGGTACAGAATTGCATCCGGATGAGTGTTATGAACTTGATGGTGAAGGTGAATATGAAAATGATGATAGTCATGCTTATGTGGTGAGATGATTATCGTTCATGCCTAAAAGTTGATGATGAAACATAACAACACAAGTTTTTCTGTACCGAGTGCACGATAAACCAACAACTTTTTAAACTTATAATTGATAGTGGTATCTGCAAGAATATTATTGGTAGGGAAACAACCTAAACCTTATACTATAGGTTGATTTAAAAAGGTACCAAAGATAACAGTAATTTAAATATGTAAAGTTCGTTTTTTTATAGACAAGTATAAGGATGAAGTTTATTGTGATGTATTTAACATAAATACTTTTAACTTGTTGTTTGGTAAGCCATAGCAATATGATGTAAATGCATGGAATGAGGGATAAGAAAACATCTATAGGTTTGTTAAAGATATGATTAATTTTACTTTAATGCCTCTAAAAAGGAATTCCCAACCAAAAGCCCGAAAGGCTGGAGGAAAGGTATTCCTTACTATTACCCAATCTTTTTTAGAAATTAAAACATATTTAAAAGATATAAAAGAAATACATGCTTTTATTATGAAGTCCTTCTTGTTGTTTGAAGAAATTGATAAAGCAATTGAGGTCCTTAAAGTTGTTAAGCCTCTATTACAATAGTTTCGGGAAGTTATTCCAGATAAACTATCGGATGAGTTACCTCATATGCATGATATTCAACATAAATTAACTTGATATCAGGGCTAGTCTTTTGAATATATCTCATTACAAAATGAGCCTAAAAGAGGAGGAGATCTTAAGGGAGAAAATAAAAGAATTGGTGAAGAAATGGATGATTCAAAAAAGCTTAAGTCCATATGTTGTCCCTGCTTTACTGAAAACAAAAAAGGATGGTAGTTGGCGTATATGTATTTATAGTTGTGGCATCAATAAAGTCATTATAGGATACAGGTTTCAAATTCCACAATTGGATAACATGCTAGATCAATTGTGTGGTGGAATAATCTTTCCGAAGATTGACTTGAGGAATGAGTACTTTTATATTCAAATTCGACTAGGAGATGGGTGAAAAATGACTTTCAAGATAAAATATGGGTTATACGAGTGGTTAATCATGCCATTTAGGTTAACAAATGCACTAGGCATATTCATAAGGCTGACGAATCAGGTTTTGTGACCTTTCATAAATAAATTTGTTATGATTTATTTTGATGGTATCCTTGTGTTCAATCATAATAAAACAAATTATATTGAGCACTTACGAAGTGTTCTAAAGGTGTGGCTAAAAAATAAGTTGTATGTGAAACTGAAGAAGTGTAGTTTCATGACCAACAAATTATCATTCTTGGGTTTTACAGAATGAGATAATGGAGTTGAAGTTGATAAGGAGAAAGTGAGGGTAATTTGTGATTGACCCACGCCCAAGACAGTTAATGATGTTTAGAGTTTTCATGACTTGGCAACTTATTATTATATAAGATTTATTTGGAATTTCAGTAGTATTATGGAACCAATCACCAAAAGTTTGAAGAAAAGGAAGTTTAAGCAATGTGAGAAAGAAGAACAAAGTTTTGCCTTGATAAAAAAAAAAGGATAAAAAAAAAGGTATGCAATGCTCTGGTGCTTGCTTTACTCAACTTTGACAAGTTGTTTGAGAATGAATATGATGCTTGTGGAGTGAGTATTGAAAAAGTTCTTTCCTAGAAGAAACTTAATATAGCCTTTTTCAGTAATAAGTTGAATTAAGCTCATTAGAAGTGGACTACCTATAATAAAAAAAACCTTTATGTAGTGGTAAGGGCTTTGAAAATTTAAGAGCATTATTTGATTAATAAAGATTTTGTCTTATATTCAGACAATGAAGCTCTAAAGTCTATGAATAGTCAGAAGAAAACTAATACAAATATGATGACCAAGTGGATTACATTCCTTCAAAAGTTCAGTTTCAGTCTGAAGCACAAGGCAAAGTTCGGAACAAAGTGGATGATGTATTGAGTAGGTGAGTTGCCATACTAATCATTTTTCGTATCGAGATTTTAGGTTTTGAGTGTTTAAAAGAGTTATACGCTAAAGATGTTGATTTTCAAAAGGTATAAGAGGAGTACTGTTCTAATGGTCAAACTGATGGAGATTTCCATATATATAATGGTTACTTAATGAAAGGTAATCAATTATGTGTCCCTCGCACATCCCTATGTGAGAAATTGATTCGAGACTTGCATGATGGGGAAGAGATAAAACAGTGTCAGCTTTGAAGGATAAGTATGCTAGCCTCAGCTCAACTGCGATGTAAACAAATTTGTTCAACAAAGTTTTACTTGTCAAATAGCTAATGTGTAATCACAAAACACTGGTTTATACATGCCTATACGTATAATTGAAAATATCTAGGAAGATATTTCTATGGATTTTATGATAGGCCTTCCACAAACTCAATGGGGAATGAATTCTGTTTTTGTTGTTGTGGACAAATATTCAAAGATGACATACTTTATACCTATAAGAAGACTATGAATGTGCTCAGTATGACTAGGTTATTTTTCAAGGTGATAATTAAGTTGTACGGTGTTCCAAAATCCATCACATCTAATAGAGATACTAGGTTTTTTAGTTATTTTTGGCTAACTTTATGGAAGATGTTTAATTTCTCGTTGAAGTTTAGTAACATTGCTCATCCACAAATTGAGGGTCAAACAAAGTCTCTAATTGGGCAATCTGATTTATAGCATTTAGGGAGACAAGCCTAAACAGTGGGATATTGTAGTGACTTAGGCAGAATTTGCTTACAACAATTCCAAGCATAGTGCTACTGATAAGACACCATTTGAGATTATGTCCATGAAGCCTCCAAATCATGTATTTAATCTATATTCACTGCTTAAAACTAATGGATTTAACAAGTCAAGTAGAGAATTTAGTTGAAGTGAAAATTGTGCATCAAGAGGTTAGAGAAAACTAGAGGAAGCAGTTATAAAAAATAAGCTCACAACAAACAAACATAGTCAAGTTAAATTGTTTCAAGAAAGAGACACGGTCATGGTTTTCTTGTGCAAGAAGAGGTTTCTATTAGGCACCTATAATAAACTAAAAATGAAGAAGTATGGTCTTTACAAGGTGTTGAAGAAAATCAATGATAATGCTTATGTTATTAATCTCTTGGATAGCATGTGCGTATCAAAGACCTTTAATGTTGTTGATCTTTACGAGTACTTTCCAGATACTAAACTTAACTCGAGGACGAGTTTTTCTAAAATAGAAGAGACTGGCGTAAAACAATTATCCCATGAGTTTATGGACTAGATTGAATTATAAATTTACTATTTTCCTATTTTAATTATTTTTCTAGTTAATTTTGGATTTTAATTATTTGTTTTATACTTAGCTTATGATTTTTAATTTAATTAGTATTTTACTATTTAAAAATTCTAATTCTAGATGGATTCTATTAACTAGATAAGTTTTAATTATGAATAATTTTTTATAAAGGATTTAGTATAAATATAAATAGGAATGCTCTAGTTTATTTTATGGAGATGAAGACTATTATTTAAATTTTAATAAAAATATCAAAGAATTTTTTCTAATTTTTTTTAAAGTTTAAAATATAATTTTAAGGTTTGAAAATCCTAATTTTATTTTGACTATAAAATTAATCAACAAGAAACGTTGTCATTAACTTATTCTAGAATCCTTATCACAACATCAACGAGTATAATACTAAACGAAATAATACTAAATCTAAGCACACATATTAAATTATTATTGGAGAAAAGTATTGTTTATATGTGAAACAGAAAACCTTTGTTAAAGAAACAGTTTATATCTAAAACAATTAAGATTTTTGTTTTTAACTTTTAGGGGTATAGCTCAACTGGTTAAGTTCTAGATTTGTTCCTTAGAGGTCACTAGTTCGAGTCTCACAAACTTCAAGACTACTGGAGATTTACATGGTCGTTAATTTTAAAACCCGTGAAATTAATCAAAATATGTGCAAGCTCACCCGAACATCTATATTAATAACAATAATAAAAAAAAAATTCCGTTTCAGTTACCGCTTCATCTCAATTTCATCAAAATAATCAGTACTTAAACATGGGTAATTGCTGTTTTCATTTTGTTAAAAAATATAAAGAAAAACATATAGGGTTTGTTTTGTTGTATAATTTCCCGGAAATCGAGTAAAAACACAAGGAAATGAAAAATCGACACGTTTCAATTTCCATCCATTCGAGTGTCAACTTATCATACCTCATCACCAATCTGACAGAGGCGGAGCCACTAGTGTCCGAGTATCATCACCATTTTCCGGGAAAAAAAAGAAATAAAAGAAAAGAAACTAACACACAACTCAAAACAGAAAGTTAAAGAAACAAATTATTTATTTGCTAAATTTCGATTCAATCAAGTTACAGCAACAATAAAATGAAGTACAGTTATATAGTCTTATCCTTGAATCCGAGTTATGGAGGTCGGTGGTTGAGCAGCAGCAGCTCCGAGTCGACTCGGCCTGAGTTCACTGGCGAGAACGCGTATGATATCTTAGGAGTTTCGGAGAGCAGCTCATTGGCTGAAATCAAAGCTTCGTTTCATAAATTAGCGAAACAAACTCACCCTGACCTCGCTCATCACTCAAACGCCTTTAATTCTCACCGTTTCATTCAAATCCTCGCTGCTTATGAGGTTCTTACTCTTCTTCTCGGCTCTATTTGTTACTCTTTGTTTTTGTTCTTATTTATTAGTATCGTTTCTTTGTTGAATTTGATAATTTATTACCATTGAGTAGATTTTTTTTATGAACGATTTTTCAGATGCGTTTTAGAAATTAATTTAATTGTGGTTGAGAATGATTTTCTGTAGAAATTATATACATTTTAATTATAGATGAGAATGATTTTTCGAGAAAGTATTTTAATTGTAGTTGAGAATGTAGAAATTATTTTTAACTGCAGATTCTTTCGGACGCTGAGAAGAGGGCGCACTATGACAGTTATTTGCTATCTCAGAGAAAGAAAGTGATAGTGCCGAGACAAGGTTCGACATTGTACAGATACGAATCGCGAATGACTATGAATAAAGAGATGGAAGTTGTTGAGTGGTTAAAGTGGTATAGATTGGCTATAAATGATATATTGTCTCAGAGAGAGGTGGTGGCTGGAACTGGTTATTTTGATGTACTTGAAGCTGATTTTTATTCAGCCATACATGCAGCTTATTATGGACCTGTAATTGAGTCCATGGATCTTCTTCCTGATCGGTTTGAGGCGGAGGAAAGGTCTGTCTGTGAAACTCCTGAGGTTCTGCATTTGGTTTCGGGTCGTCATCTTTTTGGAATGGTCTGCCTGGCCGACAAGATTCCTAAATTATCTTCTGCCTCTACTAAAAAATTAAAAAATGCCTTCGCATCTTTTGATTTGGGAGTCTGTAAATCTGTTGAGGATACATGTGTCTTGAAAAATTCCAATGCGGTGGATGATGCTGGAATTTCTCAGATGCATCCAGGGAATAGTGTAAGTGATAAATCAGATGCATATGAAGATTTAGAATTGTATGTTTCTGGAAGGGTGGTCGCTGTGGCAACTAGAGTTCCTCCTAAAAACCAGGATGACAGAGCAGTACAGAATGAAGATGCACAAGATCAGATACATGTTTTTCTTAACTCGGATGATGATCTTGTGCATGCTAGCAAAGGTTCTTACAAGGAATCTCTTTTGACTGGTGCTGTTGGTGCAAGGATTCCACTAGGAACTATAAAGGGAATGGGCAGCAGTCCTGAAGAGGGATCATGCTTTGTCTATGATGGCTGTGGTACCAAAACTCATGTGATGATGAAACATAGAACTTTGATGGTTTGTAGTGTTATTCTCCTGTTTGTATCTTCTTTTCTTCTTCTTCTTCTTTTTTTTTTAAAAAAATTTCATTACGCATAAGATGCAAATTAAGCTTTTTTTCTGTGCCTCTTCTTGATAATGCTAGTTTTATATGCTGTCATGGAATAACAAAGAGAGTACCGGGTCCCTGCATGATTAATGTCTCTTGCATAGACATCAAATACACGCAACATAAAGCCTCAATCCCAAATTAGTTGGGATTGGTTATTGGTGTCTCTTGCATACTTATTAAATATCCCTCTATGACCAAACTGGGAATTGGAATTGTCAATGAACAGAAAGACGACCCTCATCCTCTTTATAGCTTGTGATGAAGATAAATATGTCTTTATTTCCCTGTGTATCATCAATACGCTAATTACATCGATTTGCTTTAATTTAATAGCTCCAATAGCCCTGTTTAGTATTCTATCCTTGCATGTCATTGTTTGAGTTTCACCATCTAGATCCATTTACGAGCTGCATGGATTTCTTGCCACAATTCTTAAAATATTTTCTGGGCTATGCTGGTAGCTTGCCTGAGCACCTTTCATGAAAACGATTGATAGTTTTCAGACTGTTGTGGAAATGTAACTGATATTTATTAAACCTTTTTTTGTCCTTGGGTGGTATTAACTGATATTTGTTTGAGTTTCACCATCTAGATCCATTTACGAGCTGCATGGATTTCTTGCCACAATTCTTAAAATATTTTCTGGGCTATGCTCTGGTAGCTTGCCTGAGCACCTTTCATGAAAACTATTGATAGTTTTCAGACTGTTGTGAAAATGTAACTGATATTTATTAAACCTTTTTTTGTCCTTGGGTGGTTTTCCATTCAATCCTGGCATTAGGTGAATTTATATATGTGGAAAAGTAAGGGATGGCCACAGATGGGACAGTAGATAATACAAGTAACTTTTTCCTGTTCACTATGCATGTCATTTTCAGTGAGAATTATCCATGCATGCCCTATAGGATCCTGTCCATGTTAGTTAATCATATAGCACTAATGAATTCTGTTAAAAAATTTCAGGTGAAGCATATGCACTGGTATGGAGTAGGAGATAAAGTTTCTATTGTTGAATGCAGATGCAGCAGAGCCCGATTGCCACCAAGCAAGTGAGCAGCTTCATTTCATTTTATTACAATGATGGATGAATTACTGTTTCCAACAGCCAATTTTCTCTTTAGTTTTTTATTTTTTATTTTAATTTGTTCCATGTAAATGGTTGCAATAGATTTTGGCTGTTTGAGCCTCGTTGTGACATGCACGACATAGGTGGTTGGTATGTTGAAACATTCGGTAGAGATAAGAAAGGTCGGACAGTTCCATCTCAAAGGTATTGGGATGGATTTGATGGAAATGAACAAAATGACAAGTAAGTACATGACATGTAGCCTAATGAGATTTTGAGTTATGTCATAGTTTCCCCTAACTTTGCATGATTCATCTTTTGATAAGGTCAAGGATTTCACTTGTATTATGTATGATCTTACTGGAAGTATTATGTACAACTTGTGGGATAGGTAGATATTTTCAAAGGTTTTAAAAAGGTACTAGATTTGTTAATACCTGAAATGGCTTGATAATAAACTTGGAACGAAGTCTCAACTTGTTATTTTTCTTCAAATTCAGTACTTTTTCTCCAAACCTCCTCTTATTGCAAGTTGGCATTTTAATCTGTAGCTACATATTGTCTATTTGTTGCATTAGGTATATGAAAGAACAGCAAAAAGCTAAAGAAAAGAGAGAGCGGTAGAAAAAGCAAACACAACATTTGAATCTAATGCCTCTAGCAAAGCTGGGCCATCCGTGTAGCATACAAATCATGCAAATTTTTCATACAAACTGATTTGACAATTATTCTTTATATACTGAACTGATCATTTATCACTTACCACATTTGTTTGTATGGAATCGTGGTATGATTTGTTTGCATGCATAGCAATTTTTTCTTCACTATGACTTTATTAGCATGAAATACCAGTTCAGTTTATCTTTGATGGCACATGATCTGAATGGATTCAAGATATTCACCTTTGTTTGCTATAAAGGATGTATTTTCGGCTTATCTAATCTTACCCTGATATTGACTTGTCATCAATAAATATTCCATACCTTCAAGCTAAGAAGAAAAAATTATGTATTTGTGTCCCATTGATTTGAATCTCAATGGAGATTTTAAGAACCATATTGTTGTAGAACTGCCAACAAGAACACAAATCAAGATAACCAGTTATCTAGGAGAAAACTTAATTTATTATAATAATCATTATAAGTTTAAACTGGATGTCTAGATAGAGTGCTTATCTATAGGCACTAAACCAAATAAAATAGGAAAACTAATAATAGTAGGAAAACCTTCGAAACAGTCTTATTTCCATAAGGAAACAAAAATATCAAAACTAAACTCTATTTTTCTCTCTGAAGTACTGAATCCTAAAAAACCTATCTTCCTGTAATCCCGCATCACATAATTTTTGTGTTTTCCATTGCAGAAGACTACATCCGGCGATGTATTTACTTGCTCTTGCATATAGAACTCTGGATATTGAAGATTCAAAAAGAAGGAAATGGACAGTTAGGAATTTAGTTGAAAATCAATTGTTTAGAATACTCCATTGGTGCAAGAAACTTGTGTAGGAGTGACCTTGAGGGCTTCGAGATTCATATCAGTTTCAGCTCTTATACTTGGCAAGCACATTGTTTATGATGTTGAAGGATGGTCAGTTACTATATTGTAGTATAAATCAAGCAAGGCCATTGCGTGAGCCATAGTTTCTGCAAGATGACTGAATATTTTGAAGAACAAATCTGTACGATTCTCAGGACAACAAAGTTGTTTAATAGGGGAGGCATTTGGATGTTCAATTTCTGATGCTAAATATCTCGGCTCTAGAATATTGGATTATTTATTTCTATGATTGAAGAATGAGCTGTTAAGTTTGCTCTGATATTCAATTGAGCAAGAGCTAGGTTGTGGTATCAATAATTTCTCAATATTCTATCATTGTATATCCTGCTACTGGAGACGAGTTTTATGGCATACAGGTTTATAGGGAAAGTGGTCACTTCTGTGCTAGCTGGATTTACAAGATGATTATCTAGATATCTCAAGGACATGAAAATTCTGTTTTGCCTGTACACCTATTCTAAGGGCTTATCATCTGCACCTGATATTCTTGATTTTTTGCATGAAATTTTCCTCAGACATAGAGAGAGGTGATTCTGTGAATCTTGAACCCCCTTGGCTACATTTTATGCGAGTGCGTGAATTCTTCAGAACTCATCCTCTTTTTATTCGTGAATTCTTCAGAACTTATCTTCTTTTTATTCGGTGAATGGAATTCTTCAGAACCTATCCTTATGTTCCCTGCTATCAAAGATGACCTTAGTGGTATATGGAGAAATTGTTTTCCTTTAGTTCTGGAGCTAACTGGATTTAAGAAGAATTTATAGATATCTTTGGATGGCATACTTGCCCATTTTCTCTGCTTTTCTATTCTTAAGAGTATCTTTCTCTGTACCATATTTCTTGAAGTTATTCTGAGGCATTGTTAATCAAGCATGTTAAAGTATTGACATTTGGCAAATATCTAACTTCATCATTGTGTAGATAGACCACAGATATACTTTGGCAGTTTTTTTTAGCATAGATTATGATGGTGGCTCATGAAGAAAAAGTGATGGTATCTCAAGATTAATTCAGTTGCTTTGTTGCAGGCATGAGTTTGCTTATTTGATTCGTGATGGTGTGTATATCATATCATTATAGCCTGCAGGTTTGCTGCATTTGCTTGCCTCTTTAAAGTTTCTAATCTACTGGCAATCAGTAAATTGGATTGTCCTGCATGAAGTTTATCTCTATGGTGGTTGCCACTTAGTTGTTGTTCCAATTTTTGAAAGTACAATCATTTCCTTGAAGGTAACCACATAAAACCATATATATAATTCTTATTCCAGTTGAAATGTTACAAATATTTTCATAACCCCAGTGCCCTTTTTCCTCATCGGTTAAGTAGGTCTTCCCATTTGCAGTACTGTCCACCTGCTAATGCACGATAATATCTGTCTCTGCAATAGACTGGTCTTCCACCAGCAGCCTCAGCGGCGGCAGCTGCCAAATCATCATCAGCTATCACCTCCACAGGCAATCTAAGCAACTCCTCTTTTCTACGATATGTACAAGAAAATATAAGGATGTAAATTAAATGGACATGCAATGGCAGTAGGATTCTCTAGACTTGTGCTCATACCTCACGTTGTACTTTGTATTTTTCCCTGAAGCTGGATCAATTGATGGGTTTTCTTTTGTGGCAAAAGTCGTTTGAAAGAAATCTTCTACTGGTGTAGCAAAGATAAATAGCATTACTGCTGTCACGAGCAACGCTCCTGTTCCGACAAGTGTTTGTTTCAACATCTTGATGACTGGTTTAACCTAGGGGTTTGGAGGTTCAGTATGAATCTCTTTTTCTTTAGAAAATTTAAGAGCTCTATCATGTGCCAGTTTGTAATGTGAAAAGACAATGAATAAAATCATCAACAGTCCACTCCATAATTATGTCGGTGTTTGATTCCTTGTTAGTGAGTATTGTGTGGTTTCCTGTGTTTGTGCATTCATACTTGTTTGTGTTGTCTTGCTCTGGATGCAGTAATGCCCATTAATTCACACCTGTGCAACTCTATCTACACATGCATGTGCGAGTTCTTGTAAGATCTTTTAGTTCCATTGAAGTCCTTTTCATTTAGCATGTCCATCTGTCTTTATTTTTCTATACATGTGGTATTTCATCTTGTTTAGTAGAAAAATTGTCCTTGTTATAATTTTCTCCGCAAGCATCATCCTGAATTGAATATATGAAATGGCGTTCTTACCTTGTAAGAGCCCAACAGTCTATCACGAGCCAGGACCTGCATGGGACAAAAAAATTTATTAATTCAAGTGTCATTCTGATTTGAAGAGACAATATCTGCATATGCCTGTTTTAGCAAGCATGCAAAGCAGAATGAAAAACAAATTGTTGATACATATGTCCTCCCTAGTTTGCTTAAACATTTCATCCAATCCTCACTTCAAACTACCACATTAGTGAGAAACTCTGGTTGAACATTAGTAGACATTCTTATTGCTATTAGTTATTTTGATTTTTCTATGGGATTGTGATATTTTACTTTTTGATGTTTTTTTGAAGTTTGGACTTTGAGACAATGCAATTGAGCTATCTCCATCACTATATCTCCATCACTGTGCTTTGTTGAGGGCATGTTGACTGCTAGCTGAGTTGGCTGATATCACAAGGTGGTAAGATAAGCTATGCTTTTACTTCTCCTCATTCATGTGAATTAAAGAATGTGCTTGTTATTATATTGGATTTTCATATACTCTTATGCTATTTATTTTAATATATTCATTATGTGTAGCCTTTCACGTGTTATGAGCTTATAAGATACTTTGACCCTTTTTGGCCCAAGGAAAATGCGTGATTTTACATCTATTCTAGTATCAATTAAGGGGTTTTTTCCTTCATGCTATTCAACAATTATTTTTTGATTGGTTTGTGGCCTGGCATTTCGCAGACTCCTGTTAATATTTTGTTCTTGTAATTGCTTGATATCAGTAATGTCACAAAATACATAATTTCACTAGCTGTGGTGATCTCTCTGATTTATTCTCTCCTATCAAAGTTATGTGCACACACACAGTGCCAGAAACATTGATAATTAAGAAAATGCATGGAATAGTATGTTGTTGGCAGAAATAATTCAAAATTGATTTTTTTAAACAATGCCTCCACTTATATGTTCCCTTCAAGGCCTTTGCTGCCCTCAACCTTTTCATATAGATGATAGAGAGAGAGATGCTAACCTCAGTTGGCTTTACCCACATTTGTCCATCATACCATCCACTCTCTTCATAGGGGATCACTGCTGACAGAAGTCTATCACCAACATAACTCCATCCCTGTGGTATGCACATTAAAATGTGGTAGTTTCCAAAGGATTACTTTAGAAAAATGTATGAATTGATGTTAAAATGGAAATGACTGAAAAGGGTGCAATTTGAATGTTAATTAGTTGGGATCACACCTCTTGTATCTCCTGCATACTGCTGGTTTGATTGTGCATTCATCTAGACTACGTGGTAGTTCTATATTAGGACAATTAGAGAAAAGATATGTTACAATATTTTAGAATATTCTACCATGGTATGTTTTTAATGTTTTGAGTGGGTAAAATATTCTTACTGCCAGAGTTTAGTGTTTGAATAAACCATTGCAGAACAGATATATCAAACTGTGCTTCACAACTGTAACACTTTTCAACGCTACCACTTTATGATTTTTTGATAAGAAACTACCATGTTAAGATAACCCTCTGTTCATGCAGTTAACTTTGCGTCTAGCCTTCTTCCTGATGAATTGAATAGAATGTGTGGTGGAGGCTTTAAGAATATGGCCATTCCAGTTGAGGAGCACCTTTCAGAACCTACCTTTTTTGGCTAATACATTCAGCGAGGGAGTGACTACAAACAAACTGGTTTTCTGTTAGGCTTCTCATAGTTATTTCCCCTAGTAGTTTCCACCATCACAACCAGTCAAATGATTTGTTTTATTCCTATATTTATGAAAAGAATTATTACTCCATGACAATACTGAGAGTTCTTTGGATTGTGATTTTGATGGGTGTGATGTAACAATGATGATGATGAAAAGAAGATGAAGATGATACCAGATATATTCTTAAGATGATTAATGACACAAGGAATAGAGTTCCTGTTCCAGCAGCTAGCACAAATCTTAATGGTTCCTGCAAGATTGGAACACTGAAATAAAGCCTTAATATTCACAAGTGAATATCTTTTCACAAATCAAAAATGTCGAGCTTTATATCTATCCTTTCTGAGTTTCTGAGATACATGATTCTCCTCGTATCTATCATTCTGTCTATACCCTTCTATCAGGTGGTTCTACATCTAAAGCTAATTCTAATAATAGATATAGGTAGAGGAGAGGAGAGGAGAGGATAGGAAGAGAGCGCAAGTGCCCTAAAAAACCTTGCCTGGTTTCAAAAGCAAAAAGCGCAGGCAGAACTGCTGTTTCCTTGTGCTTCAGCATTTTAAATAACTTAAGAAATTCTTTTTGGACTTTTCATGTGATAACTAGCTTCAACTCTGGTCAGATGTTTCATCAATATTTTTTTTTGGAAAGATGGTATGCATTTTAAACTTACCCTGGAAGGATTGAAAGTTGCAGCTGCAATCGGAACTCCAAGAACAGTGAAGGTTACTAACCAGAGTCCACCAAGGCGAAGTAAAAAGGGTCCTGGACCAAGTTCACCCCAAGAATACAGGGGTCCCTCTTTCAAAGACGAGTACTCGTTCACCTATTACAGAACTCGGACCACTGTAAGTGTGAATATGTCTTGTATCATGCGCAAGGGATGGTTTACTTGATGCATGCATATCTGAGTGTGCATTTGCAGCATGCATACATACTTTTTCTATTTTTTTTGGCAAGAAAAATATGCATATCTTCGAAAGCTTTATAAGACACTAGGATATGAATTTGCATAAAGCAGTTGTGAAAGCTGTGCTTACAGTCACACGGCAGACTTACCGGCCTTTGTTCAAAAGGGACCTCAATTTCCAAGCCAGGCTCCCAGCTCCGGCCTCGGAAACTGCTTGTACCCTCATTAGTGTCATCTTTCAAAGCTTTCACAGAAACCACCGGTAATAGTTTCTGAGCTCTATGGTATCTAATGATCCATGATCTATGGCTGGCTCCAAGTGTGGCTTGTCTTGGACTAGGAATTAGAGAGCAGCAGACATTCAGCTTGAGCATTTAGTTTCAGGCCGTTAAACTAGCGGTTGACAGGTGCAGCAACCAAATTCTGAACTTTAGGTGTTCAATTTTTTCGGTGGAAGGAGGGACTATCTAGTTAAAGGGATGGTTGCATTTTCTTCAGGGACCATGGATTATTTACGTGGAGGAAAACAAGGGATAGGTCGTTTTATTTATTTCTTTGAAGGAGAGGATTCTTGAGACAATAACCTCTTAATTGATTTGTTGCCATGGTGGACAAAACTGGTCACGGTGACAAATCAAGATTTGGCATTGTCTAGGTGGCCCACAGATGGATTGCTTATATGTTCATGCCATCTATTTACGTGGCCTTGTTTAATACCACTTATTGCTGGGGGAATCAGATTATCCAAATGTGACATACTTTGGAAGTGTTTGGTATTATATTGATAATTGTTCTTTTTTGTTAATATATTAAAATAATATGTATTTTTTATTTTTTAAAATTTATTTTTGATATTAATATATTAAATCGATTTAAAAATTAAAATAAAATTAATTTAGTTTTTTTTTTTTTTTTTTTAATTTTAGAAAAGTGCAGCGTGGCGGCAAAAGACCAATAGGCTGCTCATGTGGTTCAAGACGAGGCATCCACCTCTACCTTGCACGCAATTGTTTGTGTAGTTCTCGTGTTTCGACGGGCAAAGACATCGATAGAGTATGCTTTCTAACTCCAGCCAACTCATATTTCCTTTGTACAACTAAAGTAGAATCCCACAGAAACAGCCTTCGGTAGAACAAATGATCATTGTCCTCCCTCCATTAAAATGGTAAAAAGTACAAGGAGCCCAAACTATCGTCATAAAAAAGCTAGGACTTGAAGCTAGCAGTCAGTATTGCGTGGTCCATCTAGTGCCAGGCACCCGAAGCAGTTTACAATGTTAATATGATTGGGTGTTTACTAGTTACTTGGCTGGCGCTCCTTGTTGCAAATAATTGGTGATGTTAATGTATGAAATATAAACCGTTTATTAAACCTTTAATAATTATCGTATTGTAATGGTATTTGAGGAGGTCAATAAAGAAGAAGAAGAAAAAGATCACGACTATAGGGATAATGATGGCTTCGATTTGTAGTCCTCGTAACGTTAGTTTCACCTCCTTTTGTCTCATCAAGTAAGGTAATTCTTGCTGTCAAACCTTTTTTTTTAATATTCTGAGATTTTTTTGTTTTAAATTAATTTTTTAGAATAATTTTAAATGGTTTAGATGTGCTGATATCAAAAATAAATTTTAAAAATAAAAACAATATTCATATATTTTAAACAAATAACACTTTGAAAAGTAACTGCTACCACAATATCAACTACTATTTGAATGTGTTTACGCGATGTCATAAGGTAATGGATGTACATAAGAAAGTTGATTAAAATTTTGAAAGAAAATATATTTTAGTCAAAATTGTCATTTCTAGTGTAAATGTTTTATTTTTATTTTGACAATAACATATTTTTTTATGCTTTATTGAATAATAAATATTTGTAAAGATTTTAAATGACTTGAATTAAAGAGAAAACATGTTTCTCTTTAATAAGAACTTTATTTTCTTATTCCAACATTATTTTTTTATTTCTAAGAAAACATATTTTTTCATTACAAGTATTTTTTAAAAAATTATAAAATATTATAATTATGAAAAGAAGTTTCAAAAAAAAAATCATGAATCTCATTTCCATGCACTTGTATGAATAAATCTAAGAATAATGAATATGAGAACCTTATATAAAAAAAATTAATAATAAAAATAACAAAGTAGATGTTCTATTCTTGCTATTGAATATCAAGGTTAATATATAATTAATTATAAATATTATCGCAAAAATCACTAATGCTCTTGAAAATTATTGCAAAGTTAAATAATTATTTAAATATTACTTTCATAAATTTACTTAAAATTAAAAAAGGTTAAGGCTTGTTCAAAACTAGGCTAGACGTGTTTTGACGTGTTTGGTCCTGTAAAGACTAGCCGAGTCTTGTCTAAAGTAAAAACTTCTAGATGCACATGGGCTTAGAAGGCTAAGCCTGCGATCTTGACTTTGTGTGTTTTTTAATGATCAAATAATCATCCACACTAGATTTTTTTTATAGATCATGCTATGTTTTGTTCAACTAGGTAGATGGTGCATTGTCTTTTGTGGAAGATGTTTACCACCTTTGACGTCTAGAAAGTTAGAGTCTAAGTTTTATGACAAAAAAAAATCTATTTTCAACTTTTTTTTTACCTGAAAACACATAAAAATCATGATAGGGACCTCATTAAATACATTTAATCCAAAAACTCCCTTTGATCAATAAAAAAAACCCTAGAAATTAAATTGAATAAAAAATATCCCAAGCCCTAATTTACTTTTTTCCGACTAGATAAAGAATCCAAACCACTTTTATAGAATTCCTCTCTTCAAGATGAACCAATTGATATCAAGATTCATGTTTTTCGTGTTCATAATGTGTTTGATTGACATTTTTTTCTCTTCTTTTATTTTTCAACTTCTGCTCTCCTCTGTTAACATTTAGAGTTTGAAAAGTGAAAAACAAATTAAGTTTAGGATTGAAATGTAAAATTTATAAACTTCAGGGACCATATAAAATGTGATAACTAAAACTTTAAAGATGAAAAATGAATTTTCATGTCTTTCAAACATTGGGCTTCGTTTTTTTTATCATTGTTCTTTTAATTTGTTTTTTTTTAACTACAATCTAAAATATTATTTTACCAAATCTATCCTTAATTTAATGTTGCAATATTCCTTAACCCTTCTCATAAGCAAGAACATGTGAAGTGAAAAAAATCTCCACACATAAAACTATGTAAACATAAGGATGTGATTAAAAAAAAAATCTAGAAGACCAAAATGAAAATAAAAAAGAACTGTATAATGACCATCCATAGTGTAAAGCAAGGGAGTGAACAATGCAGCATGGTGAATTGTCATTCTGTTTTTATTGTTATTGTAATATTTTTGTTTTTCTAGATGAGCAATTCCTCATTTCTGTTCAGATTGGACATAATTGGTGCTGTTATTGCAGCCCTACCCTTTTGATACTAAATAAAATAAATAATGGCTAACTTTTCGAATTACAACCTGGTGATAAAAAGGTGGGAGTGTGGGACTATTAAAGCTTCTAGAAGATGACCATGGAAGGCAATGCCATATGAGCTTAATCTCCAAGTTTTTCTAAATAAAACCTCAACGATGGTTACTTGGTTGTGTTAGGACACCTTGAAATGTTTAATTGTTTATACAAAAAAATAAATATTAATGTAAGAACACTAGCTATTCATGGCTAAACAGTGAAAAGAAAGTTAGAATCGATCAATAGCAGTAAAGTTTAAATTAAAAAGAGTGTAATTAAAAAAGATTGCATGATTAATTCTAATACAAACTCTAATATTTTATAGCTTTTCTACCATTTATCTCTTTTTTTGTTGTCTTTTTTACAACTTTCCTAATTTATATTTTCATTTTATTTATTTATTTATTTTTCTTTTACCTTTTATCTTTTTTCCTCGTACAAACACTTACAATAATATATTTTTTTAGGAATTAGAATATATTAAACACCTATATTCCATTTGAATTCTGAAGCTACTATATATATATATGTTTCTGTTGGAGACTCAAATTCGGTCTAAAAAATTGTCTGATCAACAGATTGACACAGTGTGACAAAACTTAATATTGTTTTATTAGGGTACATGACGCCATAAAAAATGAAAGCAGGTAGAATCAATGCATCAACACTTACGATTAATCAGTATAGGCAATAGATAGAGTTCATACTAGTGGCCTTGAAGAGCCTAATAATCCTCTATCATCACAAGTTCCTGTGGAACAACATCCATTAGATTAGTCATAGGGTGATGTTTTATCATCTAATTCTCTGAAATAACAGAAAACTGCTCTTGGACAAATTAAATCCTAGTATTCACGTTCCCAGCTTTCTTAACATCATCACTTATGCAAGTAACTAGCGTTCAAATGACTATGCCTCCAACATAACTATATGCTTACCCTTATTATGAGCTAGATAGATAGTATGGTTAGGTGGCAATGACCAGCTGTGCCAAGTTCTTGTGTTGCTGGTAGTGGCTAATCCCTCACGGCTGCCAGCCTTCAACACAGTGATCAGCAGGAGTCTTCTTCTTAGTCACGCCAACTTCTCCTCTATCAGCCGTGAATAGCAGCAGAGTCTTCAAAAAACGTGACTTGACTTGAAAGAGGAATAGGTGGTACCTTCCTCACACTCATTCTATGGTTCTTCAAGAAATTAACTCACGCTGATGGCCTCACATCACCAAGCAGTAGCCACGTCCTCTTCTCCAAGTAGCGACCATGTCTTCATCTCCTCCGTTCTTAGCAGCCACGACGACCCGACAATACTAGTCTCAGCTAAGGAGTCACAACAACACCAGCACCCATGTATTTATCTTCTCCATCCATAGCAGCTACGACGACAAGTCATAGCAATACCAGTTCAGCTGAGAGCCATGTCAATAGCAGCAGAGTCTTCAAACAGTGAGCAGCCTTTGATTCAAACCGTGCAACAACAGCTAAGCCTCCATCTCCTCTGCACTGTGAGCAGCAGTGGGCGATCTTTTTCATCAGCAATCAATTGGTCACGATACAACAGCTAGTCATTGCCTCTCCATCACAACAACAACAGAGGTTTGCAATTCGGTAACTTCTCCAAGCCCTGCACAACAACAACAACAACAAATACTCCAGCCTAGGTAATGAAGAGAATAATGCTTAATATGGTTGTGGATGGACAATGGCATTATAATTCCTGTTAGTTAGAAGTGCATGCTCTTGGGTTTTAAACATGAACACTAACTGAATTTTGCGAAGGTGCTATGGTTGTTGTTGAAAATCTTGGGTGTAGATCCTTTGTCATGAATATAGTTTGCGTTTTTAATGTTTATAGGCATGGGATGATAGTTTGGTTTTAATTGGGTCTGATTATTTTGACAACGAGCTGGGCT